>RCNI01000005.1_pt1 | contig 190426 bp, 175 predicted proteins | sample 2041151 | NCBI WGS metagenome assembly RCNI01 (sample SAMN09708214, study PRJNA481090) | feces metagenome | isolation source: feces | place: Antarctica: Albino Rookery
TCCAAAGCGAACTTACAGTTTGACACTTTGATTATTCTCAGTTTTTCCAAAAATTCGCTTTTAACTTTGTTCAGTTTTTAGGGTGTAATTTATATGCACCATTAGCTCAGTTGGTAGAGCACCTGACTCTTAATCAGGGTGTCCACGGTTCGAGCCCGTGATGGTGTACCAATTGACAACAACATGGCCCGTTGGTCAAGTGGCCTAAGACTCCGGCCTCTCACGCCGGCAACAGCGGTTCGAATCCGCTACGGGTCACCATTTGATTAAAACGGGAATACCTGTTTTATATATCCCACTTCAGTGGGGCATCTAGTAATTAGCCTGTGATTTCACAGAGTTAATATAGTCGGTGTTTATTGCGATGAGGGTCCACCCGTTCCCATTCCGAACACGGTAGTTAAGCTCATTCGCGCCGAAAATACTTGGCTGGAAGAAATAGGTCGGCGCCGACATCAAAAAACCGATTAAGCGCAAGCTTAGTCGGTTTGACACATTCCTCAATAGCTCAGTTGGTAGAGCATGCGGCTGTTAACCGCAGGGTCGTTGGTTCGAGTCCAACTTGGGGAGCCAAAGAGAAAGACAAGTTTTTACTTGTCTTTCTTTTTTTATTTAAAAAGCTGAAATGTGAATTCGATGGGACAGGCAGTAGCTCGGCTGTATCGGCTATAAAGCTTTAGAAACACAAGGAAAGAAAAAACAAGGTTTCTTGTAAAAGAGATAATACCGATGCATCAAGCCGAGCCATACAACGATGTCTCCGTGCAAATGTACCAAGGATTTAGCCCGACTTGAGTAAGTGGGGATTTCAAATGAAATATGCATATGGATAAACGGAGAAGATGAAAATATAAATTTTGAAGAAATGGCAAGAGAAAGCAATAAAAGCATTTTACAAATTACGGATTCAAACTCTGATGAAACCTTAGCAGAGGGAATATGGATGGAAGGCGCTGCCTTTTTATTCAAAGAGCTTTCTTTTGAATCTCCAGAGGAAGTTGCGAGCTATCCGGATACTGGTGTGTTTGTTTTATTTGCTGGAAGTGCTGTTAGTAATCCTTCTTTTGAAAAGGCGAAGAAATTCATTGCAAACGGAAGAACGACCAGAGAGCTTATTTTTGCAAGTCGAAGTGCGGCTTCGGAATTTGTTACAGGACGCGTGGGGAATGCTTGGAAATAATAAAAACAGAAAGTGCCAAAGGCGATTTGCTTTTGGCACTTTTTTGTTGCTTTCTTATTTTTTTATGCTATACTCAAATTAGGAATAAATTTTCATGAAATGGGGGTGCTGGCATGGAGCAAATCGGTCTTGCACGCGGTACGGTCCGTTTGGTGCCACATCAAAAGGAATGGGAAATCGAAGCTGAAAGGACTATACATAATCTCAACGATATTTTAGGCGAAGCTGCCGTGGATATTCAACATGTAGGCAGCACCTCCATTATCTCTATTGCCGCAAAGCCGATTATAGACATTGTGGTTGCCGTTCGAGATTTTGAATCTGTCCTCGCCAAGAAAGAAGCTTTACAAGAGGCCGGATTCTATTATTGTCCGAATTCTAATAATTTAGGAAATCAAATTCTTTTCGCTTGCGGAAGCTATTATGAGGGAACGGGCGATTTACAAACGCATTTTATCCATGTTGTCTTAGCGGATAGTGTGGATTATAGAAACTATTTGAATTTTCGAGATTATTTAAATGCCTTTCCCGAAGAGGCGAAGCAGTATGAAGCTTTGAAATTATCTCTTGCAAAGGAAAATCCGGTAGATCAAGGCAGAGAAAACTACACTGGCGGGAAAAAGACGTTTATAGCAGAAGTCTTGCGAAAGGCTCTAGCGTGGAGTTATCTTGGCAAAACAGTGATTATTCAAATTGACCGGCCGTTGGGAACGCATCACCCGAAGCATCCCGAAATGGTTTATCCTGTGAATTACGGCTATATTCCCGAAGTATTTTCGGCGGATGGTGAGGAACTGGATGTTTATCTGTTAGGGGTTACCAAACCAGTAGAGTCTTATACGGCAAAGGTGATTGCTGTTGTGCACAGGCTGGATGATGTAGAAGATAAGCTTGTTGCGGCACCGGAGAATATGCAACTTACAAAAGAAAAAATCAAAAGTGCAATACACTTTCAAGAGCAGTATTTTAAAACAGAAATAGAACTTCTTTCAAAATAAGAATCTGTTTTTACAAAAGAGGATTTCTTATGAAAAAAGGTTATGAATTTTCTTAGGCATCGTTTCTTCTGTATTTATTTGCTTTTTCTTTTATTGTTTGGTATACTGCATAATAGATTGCGTTGTAATGAAGGGAAGAGGGTAAAATCCCTTCATAAAGCGGAAAAAAGTTTTAGTAAGCATCTGAGTCAAAGAACATCGCAGTTTGCATGAACGGCATTTCAAGCCGTATAGGAATTTATTTATAAAAGAAAAGAAACTGCGGATCATTTGCTTCTACAGCGACGGAATTTTTTATATTGCACCGGCTTTACTGTATGGCAGAAGATGCTTTGAAAAAGAACAGGGGGAGTATTATGAAAGAGAAAAATAAACAGATGGAGAAACGAAATTTTCCAACAATTTCAATCGTGAGCTGTGTATGTATGCTGCTGTTCTCTCTGATTGAACTTGTTTTATTCCTAAGTAAAGATTTTGTATTTAATGCGCAGTTGGTGGTTTTGACTTTAGTCCTTCCGATTACGATGTTCTTGATTGCATTTTTTATCAATCGAGCAAAGAGTGTGCATCCTACGGTTAAAAAAATACTGACACCGATTTTAGCTTTTCTGTTAATTCCGATTACACTTGTTGCGGTGCTTTTGCCTGGCAAACTTGTACGCACTGTAAAAACAGAGGGTGTGGAAGCTTTTGTTACCTATCGGAATGCGGATGCTTATGTCTTGGATCATGCGGATAGTATTTCAAAAACAAAGGATGCGGAGTGTCATGTGTACAACGAAGTAACTTTCCTAGGTGGAAGTGCAGTAACGCTTTTTTGTACCTATAGTGCAGAGAACTATGAGACGGAAAAAGATCGTTTACAGACGCTGTATGCTTTTCGTACAGAGCCTTTTGTCAGCAAGGATGCGGACGGCTTTGCGACATCTCCGGATTTTGAATTCCAAGGTTTTGTGTTTCATACAGTAGATCCAGATCAATACGAGGAATTGAATTTTAAGGAACGTATGCTTTACATTGGTACAAATGATGCAACTCACGAAATAGCCTATGTACAGCACTATGAAGAATACAACGGCGATTATTTGGAATGGCCATTGGATGAAGAATTGGATGGCTTTTGCGGCTGGCAATATTTTAGAAAGAAATAATCAAAAAAGACCACCGAATAGGTGGTCTTTTGGTTTGTTAGCTTGTTTTATTTCGCATACAAAGATAATCCAACTAAAAGGCAGCCGTCCATATAGGGGAGGTTATGCTCGTCTAAATAGGCATAGAGGGCTTCGTCGGCGGCGCCGGGTTGAACGACAATCATTTTAAAAGTTTTCTTGCATTCTTTTAAAAGCTGTAAACCTTTTACGGGATGAATACAAAGGTCAATGATGTCGATTTCCTCGGGAATATCGTTGAGGGACGGAAGCTCTTTGCCGACGGCATAGACTGTGTAGCCTTTTTCTTCTAAGCCATGTTTAATTTTATAAGCATATTTTTCTTCGTCTAAGGTGTTGCCCAAAACGGCGAACACATTTTGCTGCATCACTTCTTTTAAATCCATAGAAATCACCTCACCCTCAGTATAGCCGAAAACGCGTGAAACAACAAGTGAAAATTTTAGCGAAGAAAAAGAAATCTTGCGATGGAAAAGCGAGAATTTTCCGTAAATTCCCCTTTACGTACAGGAACGAGATATGGTATACTTAGAGAAGATTACTTCAAGGGGGGCGCGAAGTGAATGCAAATGGATAACGAATCTTTTTTAGATAGCGTTACTTTTGGATTCTTTTTTCAATCGAGAGATGCGGTAAAAAATGGTTTGCTTTTCCTGTTCGATGAGCTTCGCGAATATCTCAAAGAATGGGTTGTTATAACAACCGATGCGAAAAGCGGCGAAAAGATCGAACAGATTTTTACGGTAAATCTCAAAAATGCGGCAGAGGTTTTATTGCAGGATGCCGAGGCGAAGGCTTACGGCTCTTATAATCTGCAGGGCATGGAATATGTGCTTTGCCTGCACGCAAAGCAAGTCACGGAAACCTCAGGTGCTGTGCTTTTGGAAATTCCGAAAGCACAGATTTTTAAGGATGATCCGCAAAATGTGGATTTTTCGATTCTCAGTGCGACAATGATGAATGAAATGGAAGCACTGGCACCGTATCTGCAATACACCTATGCTTTTTGCGACAGCGAAAACACTGTGCGATGCACCGAAGCCGAGCTGGCGGATGAGGCTTTTTGTCCGTATTCCTTACTTTTTTATCCTACCGAAGCGGAAATGGAAATCCGTCTTGGTGCAACAGAAGTGGACGGTAAAACTGCGCGCACATTTTAATTAAAAATTTTCAGCGGACGGCTTTGGCTGTCCGCTTTTCTTTTTGCATAGCTTTTTACTTTCGGGGCATTCTAAAGAGGAAAACGCCTGCTGTTAAATACGCGGGCAGAAAAGGAGAATGCACGATGCCGAAGCTTTTATATTTAACTGCCAACACCAAACCCGAAGCGGAATCTACCTCGAAAACCGTGGGACGCGCGCTTGTGAATGCTCTTTTATCGCGAAATCCCGAACTGGAGGTCGAAGAACTGGACCTGTATGATACACATTTGCCCAAGCCCAAGGGAGATTATTTTGAGGGCAGAAATGCGCTTTTGAATACCGAAAAGCGGGAGAGTCTGCCCCGAAAGGCGCAAGAGGATTTAGCCGCCATGGAGGCCCTTTGCGAGCAGTTTAAGGCGGCGGATCTTGTGATTTTAGCCTGCCCTATGTGGAACGTCTCATTCCCTGCGCCGGTGAAAGCCTATTTCGATTGCGTGATTCAAGTCGGCAAAACCATTTCCTTTGACGGCGGTATGCCGCACGGTCTTTTGAATGATAAAAAACGCAGCTTTGTCTATATCCAGTCCTCCGGTGCAAAGCTGCCCTTGCTTATGCGCCCGACCATGAACCGTGGTTTGCATTATATTAAGGATATGGTGCGCTTGATGGGCGTTTCTGATTTTGAGGAGCTTTTAGCCGACGGCACCGGCGATACCGAAGCCGAGCGTCAGGAGGCTCTGCGTGCGGCGATTCAGAAAGCGGACGTTCTCGCGGATAAATTACTGGGAGAATAAGGCAAAATCCTAATATAATAGAAAGAAAAAACAGGTGAATGCCGCTTTGGTATCCACCTGTTTCTATATAAATTGTTTTAGATAAATTTTATCTAATTGAATTAGTTGATTGCTTTGGTGTCGATTTCTGTTTGCAATCTTTCGAGAAGCTCATCGAGGTTCATAGAACCGATGTCGCCTTCGCCGCGATGACGAACGGAAACGGTGCCGCTTTCCACTTCTTTATCGCCGAGAACGAGCATATAAGGTACCTTCTGAAGCTGTGCTTCACGAATCTTGTAACCGATTTTTTCACTGCGGTCATCTACGTCTACGCGGATGCCCTTGTCGAAGAGATATTTCTCAAGCTCATGAGCACGCGCATGGTGACGGTCAGCAATCGGAAGAATGGTGACCTGACGGGGTGCGAGCCAAAGCGGGAATGCACCTGCAAAGTGCTCGATGAGGATACCGATAAAGCGTTCGATAGAACCGAATACAACGCGGTGAATCATAATCGGACGGTGCTTTTCGCCGTCTGCACCGGTGTATTCTGCCTCGAATCTCTGCGGAAGCTGGAAGTCAAGCTGAATGGTGCCGCACTGCCAGGTTCTGCCAAGGGAGTCTTCCAAATGGAAGTCGATTTTCGGACCGTAGAATGCGCCGTCGCCTTCGTTGACTACATAGTCAAGCTCTAATTCGTCGAGCGCCTTTCTAAGACCGTCGGTAGCCATTTCCCAATCGGCATCGCTACCCATGGAATCCTCGGGACGGGTGGAAAGCTCTACGTGATATTTGAAGCCGAAGAGGCTGTAAACTTCGTCGATAAGACCTACAACGCCCTTGATTTCATCGGTAATTTGCTCGGGGGTCATGAAGATGTGTGCATCGTCCTGTGTGAAGCAACGAACACGCATTAAACCGTGGAGTGCACCGGATTTTTCGTGGCGGTGTACCAAACCAAGCTCGCCCATACGAATCGGCAAATCACGGTAGGAACGCGGCTCGGATTTATAAACGAGCATGCCGCCGGGGCAGTTCATCGGCTTAATCGCAAAGTCGGTGTCATCAATCACGGTGGTGTACATATTTTCTTTATAGTGATCCCAGTGACCGGAGGTCTCCCAAAGCGCACGGTTGAGCATCATGGGGGTGGAAATCTCTACATAGCCTGCACGCTTGTGGATTTCTCTCCAGTAGTCGATGAGGGTGTTCTTGAGGGTCATGCCGTTGGGCAGGAAGAACGGGAAGCCGGGGCCTTCTTCCATCATAGCAAAGAGCTTTAATTCCTTACCAAGCTTTCTGTGGTCACGTTTCTTAGCTTCTTCGATTCTCTCGAGATATTCGTCCAGCTCGCTCTGCTTCGGGAAAGCGATACCGTAAATTCTCTGAAGCATCTTGTTCTTTTCGTCGCCTCTCCAGTATGCACCGGCAATGGAGGTGAGCTTGAAAGCTTTGACAGAACCGGTGGACATGAGGTGCGGGCCTGCACAAAGCTCCTTGAATTCGCCCTGCTCATAGAAGGAAATTGCCTCGCCGTTGCCTGCGTGCTCCTTGATAAGCTCGGTCTTGTAGATTTCGCCGCGCTCGTCCATCATGGAGAGAGCCTCTTCGGGGGAAAGCTCGAACTTTTTAAGCTCTAAGTTTTCCTTTACGATTTTCTTCATTTCCTTTTCGATTTCTTCGAGGATTTCGGGAGTGAAGGATTCCTCTAAATCGAAGTCATAGTACCAGCCGTTGTCGATGGACGGACCGATGGCAAGCTTAACGTCGGGATAAAGACGCTTAACAGCCTGTGCCATAATGTGGGAGGCGGTGTGCCAGAAGGTCTTTTTGCCGTCTAATTCATCGAAGGTGACAATTTCAAGGTCGCAGTCCTCAGTAAGGGGGGTACGAAGGTCGCAGTAGGTGCCGTTAATTCTGCCACCGCAGGCAGCCTTGTAAAGACCCATGCCGATAGATTTTGCAACTTCTGCAATGGTGACGCCGTTTTCGAATTCTCTAACGTCGCCTTTTAAGCTAACTTTAATCATTGTTGTTTGCTCCTTTCCAAAATAAAAAAGCACTTCACCCCAAAGTCTTTGGGATGAAATGCTACTACATTCCACGGTTCCACCCGAATTGATATGCGAAAAACGCATACCCGCTCTTTTCACCTTAACGCGGTTTCTACGGCGCGCCTTTTATGCCGGGGCATCTTTACAGCGCACGCTCCGAAGCGGTGTCGGGCTATCGTTTTTTTCGGCGCTTTCAGCCACGGCACCGAATCTCTTTTAAAACGGGGAAAAGCCTTTCTTCTTCGTCTAAGCTTTCTTTCTATTATATATAAGGGCTTATGCTATGAAAGCATTATACGCTTTAGCGAATTAGAAAGTCAAGACCTATTTGCGAAAAAAGGGCGGAAATCTTTGAAAAACCTAGGAGAAATCTTAAAAAAGTTGTATTTTTAGTTGACAAGCGGATAAAAATAGTGTATGATATCAAGGCAAATAAAGAAGGACTGAATTCCGTTCTCACCTGTGATTTCAAATGAAACAGGTCAATACGCAAAAATGCTGAAGGGTTAAACCCTTAAAAAGCTTGTATTTTGGCGCGGACGGAACACTGTCCGCGCTTTTTTTGAATTTTTAAATTAGGAGTGAAAAGCGAACCGTATGAAAGAAATGCAAATCAATGAACAAATCCGTGACCGTGAAGTCCGTGTCATTAGCGACAGCGGCGAACAGCTTGGGTTAATGTCTGCGAAAGAGGCTCTTAAAAAGGCTGAGGAAAGAAATCTCGACCTCGTTAAGATTGCGCCGAATTCCACACCGCCCGTATGCAAGATTATGGATTACGGTAAATACCGTTTTGAACAGGCAAAACGCGCAAAGGAAGCCAAAAAGAATCAAAAGGTAATGGAGATTAAGGAAATCCGCCTTTCTCTCAACATTGACACGCATGACTTTGAAACGAAAGTGAAGCACGCCGAAAAATTCTTAAAGGCTGGCAACAAGGTGAAAGTTTCTATCCGCTTTAGAGGTCGTGAGATGGCACATCCCGAGCTCGGTAAGGTTCCGATGGAAAAATTCGCGGCGGCATGCGACGAATTTGCAAATGTTGAAAAGCCCGCAAAGCTTGAGGGCAGACAGATGCTTATGTTCTTAGCACCCACCAAATAAATAAAAATCATTGCAGGAGGAATACGAAATGCCTAAGATTAAAACACATTCCGGAGCAAAGAAACGCTTCAAATTATCCAAGAACGGTAAACCGATGCGCGCACACGCAAACAAGTCTCACATCCTTACCAAGAAGAGCACTAAGAGAAAGAGAAATCTTCGTAAGACAGCTGTTGCGGATGTAACCAACCAGAAGCAGATCAAACGTCTCGTTCCTTACAAATAAGAAGGACTTTTTCGAGAGGCGGTATTCGCCGCAGACAATATTATCGGAGGTAACATAAATGGCAAGAATTAAAGGCGCTATCATGACGCGCAAAAGAAGAAATAAAGTTTTAAAAATGGCAAAGGGCTACTACGGCTCCAAGAGCAGCCTCTTCAAGACTGCTAAACAGGCTGTTATGAAGTCCGGCAACTACGCTTACGTCGGCAGAAAGCAGAAGAAGAGAGATTTCAGACGTCTCTGGATCACAAGAATCTCCGCTGCTTGCAAGATGAACGGTATGAACTACTCCACCTTCATCAACGGCCTCAAGAAGGCTGACATCAGCCTCAACCGTAAGATGCTTTCCGAAATCGCAATCGCTGATCCCGCAGCATTCACCGCACTTTGCGACCAGGCAAAAGCAGCGCTTAAATAAGCTAAAACCACGCCTTTTTTTAAGAGGCGTGGTTATTTTCATTTTTTAGTAAAGGGGGCGAGACGGTGCAGTACATAGAAATTCAAAGCCGAAAAAGCGAAAAAGTGAAAAACTATTGCCGTCTTTTGTCGACAGCAAAGGCTAGAAGAAAAGAGAGTCTTTTCTGCTTGGAGGGTTTGCGTCTCTCTGTAGATGCGGCACTTTCGGGCTTTGCAATCGAGCAGGCTTTTGTGACCGAAGCGGCGCTTTCCAAAAGCGAAAAGGAATTAGAGCCTTTGCTTTCTGCGGCACGCTTTGTTTATAAAATCAGCGAAGAGGTCGCCGAAAAAATGGCAGACACCGTCACAACCCAAGGCGTTTTCTGCATCGCTAAAATGAAAGAAAAGGCGGATGCCGTTTTAGAAGCCGGTGAACGTTATGTCGCGCTCGACAACGTGCAAAACCCGTCGAATCTCGGTGCGATCGCTAGAACTGCCGAAGCTTTAGGTTTTAAAGGCTTGCTTTTGCAGGACGGCTGTGATATTTATAATCCCAAGGCGCAAAGAGCTTCCATGGGTTCTTTGCTTCGTTTGGAAATTCGCGAGACTGGGGATTTAGCGGCCTTGCTCGCGGCGGCACCCAAGGGCATTTTGACCTTTGCTACCGTGCCGGATAGCACCGCCGAGGATATTCGCACGCTCGACTTTTCGGGCGGCGCAGTGGCAGTCATTGGCAACGAGGGCAACGGCGTTTCTGCGGCGGTTTTAGACGCCGTGCAGAAAAAGGTGACCATTCCGATGCGTGGCAGAGCAGAGTCCTTAAATGCGGCGGCAGCGGCAACGATTACGATGTGGGAAATGATGAAATGAACGAAACAGCTTATTGGATTTGGCTTTTAAAGACCCTCGGTGCGGCGGCACCGATTCGAGATATTTTAGACTGTTTCGGTTCGCCCCGTAAGCTTTACGAAGCGGGCAGTACCGAATGGCGTCTTTCGGGGCTGATGAGTCCCAAGCAAATCTATGCGCTCACGAGATTTTCTCCGTCCGAGTCGGGCGAAACGATGAGAATCTGCCGCGAAAACGGCTGGCAGATGATTACGCCCGAACACGTTTGCTATCCGCAGGCGCTGTTAGAGCTTCGGAACTATCCACCCGTGCTTTTCGTTTGGGGCAATACCGAAGCACTCACAAAGAATGTGAAAATTGCTGTGGTCGGCACTAGAAAAACATCCCGGTACGGTGCGAGAGTGGCTTATCTGCTCTCTGAGGCGTTAACCAAAAGCGGCGCGCTCATTGTTTCGGGCGGCGCTCTCGGTGTAGACAGTGCGGCGCATCACGGTGCACTTGCAGGCGGTGGCAAAACCATTGCAGTTTTAGGCTGCGGTCTCGGTACGGATTATTTAAGAGAAAATGCACCCATGCGTGCACAAATCGCAAAAAGCGGCGGCGCGGTGATCAGTGAATTTTTACCGTTTTCTCCTGCGTCCAGAACAACCTTTCCTCTTAGAAATCGCATTATTTCGGCGATTTCCCTCGGAACGGTGGTTGTTGAGGCAGGCGAAAGAAGCGGTTCTTTAATTACCGCTCGCTGTGCATTAGAGCAGGGACGGGATGTCTTCGCCGTCCCCGGAGATTTAATCTCCACCGCCTATACGGGCGGCAATAAGCTCATTAAAGACGGCGCAAAGCCGGTCTTTTCTCCCTTAGATATTTTAGAGGAATATCTCTATCTTTACGGGGACGAATTAGACCCCGAGCCATCTAGGAAAACCTTCGGTGAACTACTTTCAGACCACAAAAACGAGGCAAGGCTTTCTCAAAAGGAAATCCCCCTCGCGGCAAAAGAGCCGGTAAAGCCGAAAAAAGAAAAGCAAACGCCCGAAGCGGTGCCGAAACAAAGGGCACCCGAAGAAGTGCCAAAGGCAAACGAAGCAGAAAGCATCCCGGCGGAACTCAGCGGCGATGCGGCTGCGGTTTATAAAGCACTTCTTGGCGGCGAAAAGCATATTGACGAGCTGTGCGAAATTCTAAATCTTCCCGTGCAAAAGGCGCTTTCGGCGCTCACCACACTGGAGCTTATGGGCTACGCAGAGCTTTTGGAAGGCAAAAAATACAAATTGATTTAAAGAACAGGAAGGGTACAGCATGGCAAATTTGGTAATTGTTGAGTCTCCCTCAAAAGCAAAAACGATACAGAAATATCTCGGTAAGGACTATACCGTTACAGCTTCGGTCGGTCATATCCGCGATTTGCCGGCGGCACGTCTTAGCGTCGATGTTAAGAACGATTTTGCCCCGAAATATAGCATTGTAAAAGGTAAAGAAAAGCTGGTTAAAGAACTCAAAGGCATGGTCAAGGAAGCCGATAAAGTCTATCTCGCAACCGACCCGGATAGAGAAGGCGAAGCGATTTCTTGGCATCTTGCTACGGTTTTGGGCCTCAGTCTCGACGACGAAAACCGTGTAAAATTCAACGAAATCAATAAAACAAGTGTTAAAAACGGCTTAGAGCATCCCGAAAAAATCGACCTCGATTTGGTTGATGCACAGCAGGCGAGACGTATTCTCGACAGACTTGTAGGTTATAAGCTCAGCCCGTTTGTTTCTCAGAAAATCCGCCGCGGACTTTCCGCAGGCCGTGTGCAGTCTGTAGCTTTGCGCCTCATTGTAGACCGCGAAGAAGAAATCCGCGCCTTTAAGCCCGAAGAATATTGGAGCATTGATGCGGCATTTATCGCGCCCTCCTCTAAGAGAGCGTTTGCGGCAAGCTTTGTCGGCGATGAAACCGGCAAAATCAAGCTCACGAGCAAAGAAGAATCCGATGCGATTTTACAGCGCCTCGAAAATGCAGAATACACGGTAACCGAAGTGAAAAAAGGCACCAGACGCCGCCAGCCGGCACCACCCTTTACCACTTCCACCTTACAGCAGGAGGCTTCGAGAAGACTCGGCTTCCAAGGTAAGCGCACCATGAAAACCGCGCAGGAATTATACGAAGGTATGGAAATCCAGGGTCACGGCGCAATGGGTCTTATCACCTACATGAGAACCGACTCTCTTCGTATTTCCGAAGAGGCAAGAGCCGAGGCGAATTCTTATATCGAAGAGACCTTCGGTAAGGAATATCTCCCCGAAAAGCCCCGCTATTTTAAAACCAAAGCGAGCGCACAGGACGGTCACGAAGCCATTCGTCCGACTATGCCCTCTCTTTCTCCGGCAGAGGTGAAGGACAGTCTCACCAATGACCAGTATAAGCTTTATAACCTCATTTGGAATCGCTTTATGGCGAGCCTTATGTCCGTTTGCGTACAGGATACCGTTAAAATCGAAATCCACGGGGCAAACGAAGCAGATAAAGAAAACGAAAGATATTGCACCTTTGCGGCAAGCGGCTACACCGTTCGTTTCGACGGCTTTACAAAGCTTTATGAAACCATGACCGAGGATGACGAAAAGGCCTCGAAGCTTCCCGCGATTAAAAAGGCAGACAGCTTAAAGTGCAAGGAGCTTTTGGGCAATCAGCACTTCACCCAGCCGCCCGCACGCTACACCGAAGCATCGCTTGTTAAGATGCTCGAAGAAACCGGCGTCGGCAGACCGTCTACCTACGTTTCTATCGTTTCCACCATTCTTTCGAGAGAATATGTGGAGCGCGAAAAGAAGCAGTTAAAGCCCACAGAGCTTGGCGAAGCGGTAACCGGTCTTTTGAAGAAGCAGTTCCCAAATATTGTAAACGTAAAATTCACGGCAAACATGGAAAGTGACCTCGATAAGGTCGAGCACGGTGATGTCGATTATATCGCGATGCTCCACACCTTCTATGATGCCTTTGACGAAACCCTCCAAAAGGCGAAAGCCGAAACTGAGGGCATGAAAATCAAGCTCAAGGAAGACCAGACCGATATTCCCTGCGAAAAATGCGGCAGAATGATGGTCATTAAAACGGGCAGATTCGGCAAATTCCTTGCCTGCCCCGGCTATCCCGAGTGCAAAAATACCAAGCCCTTGGTTGTAGAAACCAAGGCAACCTGCCCCAGATGCGGTGGCAAGGTTATTGAAAAGAAGAGCAAAAAAGGCTATGTCTTTTACGGCTGTGACAATTATCCCGAATGCAACTTTATGACATGGGATAAGCCCACAGACGAGCTTTGTCCGAAGTGCGGCAAATCCCTCTTTAAGAAAAAGGGCGGCGTTTTAGCTTGCCTCAATGAGGATTGCGGCTACGAAACAAAGCCCGAAAAGAAGAGCAAAAAGGACGAAGCAGAAGAATAACGAAAAGGAGAATCGGATGAAAGCGGCAGTAATCGGCGCAGGACTTGCAGGTGTAGAAGCGGCATGGCAGTTGCAGCTTCAAGGCATCGAAGTGGATTTATATGAAATGAAGCCCTTAAAGCGTTCCCCTGCGCATCATCAAGACGGCTTTGCGGAGCTGGTTTGTTCCAATTCTTTAAAAGCAGAACGCCTAAATTCCGCGGCTGGTCTTTTAAAAGCGGAAATGGCAACCTTTTCGTCGATTTGTGTAGAAAGTGCTTATCAAAATAAAGTGCCCGCAGGCGGCGCCCTCGCGGTAGACAGAGACGGCTTTTCCGGTTACATTACCGAAAAAATCCTCGCCTGCCCGAGAATCCATGTGATTCACGAGGAAGTCACCGAGCTTCCCCAAAATGTGGATGCCGTAATCGTTGCGGCAGGACCGCTCGCCAGTGACGGCATCGCCGAAACTATTCGCTCGCTTTGCGGCGAAGGGCTTTCGTTCTATGATGCGGCGGCACCGATTGTAACGGCGGAATCCATTGATATGTCCGAAGCGTTTTTGCAGTCGCGTTATGACCGCGGCGGCGAGTCGGATTATATCAACTGCCCCCTCGATAAAGAGCAGTATGAGGCATTTTATGAGGCGCTCATCACCGCAGAGGGTGCACCGCTCCATTCTTTCGATAAGCGCAAGGATGTGTACGAGGGCTGTATGCCGATTGAAGTTTTGGCTTCGCGCGGCAAGGATGCCATGCGCTACGGTCCGTTAAAGCCCGTGGGTCTTACGAATCCCAAAACCGGGCACAGACCGTGGGCGAATTTACAGCTTCGAAAAGAAAATAATAAAGGCACGTTATATAATTTGGTGGGATTCCAAACGAACTTAAAATTCCCCGAGCAAAAGAGAGTTTTTTCCATGTTCCCGGCGCTTAAAAATGCAGAATTCATGCGTTACGGTGTGATGCATCGCAACACCTTTTTGGATTCGCCTCGCCTGTTGAATGGGGATTTCAGCTTTAGAAAACAACCCCTTTTATTCTTTGCGGGGCAGATTACGGGCGTGGAAGGTTATATGGAATCCGCTTCTTCGGGTATTTTGGCAGGTCTTAATGCCGCCAGACGCTTAAAGGGCGAAGAAACCGTCCTTTTGCCCGAAACCACCATGATGGGTGCACTTTCCCGCTATATCAGCGATGAAAGTGTGAAGCATTTTCAGCCTATGGGCGCAAATTTCGGCGTCTTGCCGACCTTAGAAACCCATATTCGAGATAAGGCGGAGCGTTATGCGGCGCTCAGCGACCGTGCTATGGCTGACTTAAAGGCTTATAAGGAGCAGATGAGTTTATGAAAATTATTGTAGATGCGTTCGGCGGCGACAATGCCCCCGTTGAAATTTTAAAGGGCTGTGCCGAAGCAGAAAAAGAATTCGGTGTAGAAATTGCGCTTTCGGGCGATACCGAAAAAATCAAGGAAGCGGCGCAAAAGGAAAATATCGACATCAGCCGTATGGAGCTTATCCATGCGGATGACGTGTTCCAAATGGAAACCCAGCCGACAGAGCTTTTAAAGGGTGGCAGAAACACCTCCATGGCGGTTGGCTTGCAGGCACTTGCCGACGATAAGGGTGATGCCTTTGTTTCCGCGGGCAGTACCGGTGCACTTTTAGTCGGTGCAACCTTTATTGTAAAGCGCATTAAGGGCGTAAAGCGTCCCGTTATCGGCGGCGTAATGCCCACCGCAGAAGGCCCGTTTATTTTGGTTGATACCGGTGCGAATGTCGAATGCACCGTGCCCATGCTCTGCCAGTTTGCGCATCTCGGCGATGTGTATATGAAGAACATTATGGGCATGAAAAATCCGAGAGTTGCGCTTGCAAATATCGGTACAGAAAAGACCAAGGGTACTAAATTGCAAGTCGAAGCCTATGAAGCGCTTTCTAAATTGGAGGGTATCAACTTCATCGGCAATATCGAAGTACGTGACATTGCCTTCGGTAAGGCAGATGTTGTTGTAGCAGACGGCTTTACCGGCAACGTTATCCTCAAAATGTATGAGGGCGTAGCGAAAATGATCAGCAACGAAGTCAAAGGCCTCTTCACAAAAAATCTCTTGACCGGTCTTTCCTATCTCGGCGTAAAGTCGGGCGTGGATGCGTTCAAGGAAAAGATGAACTATAAAAAATACGGCGGCGCACCGATTATCGGCGTCAGAAAAACCGTCATCAAGGCGCATGGCTCTTCGGATGCCTACGCGATAAAGAATGCGATTAAACAGGCAATCACTTGCGTAGAAGGCAGGGTTGCCGAGGAAATTCGCGATGCGTTAAGTGAGGAACAAAATGAAACAGTTACAGAATAATTTAGGCTATCATTTTAAAAATATCACCTATTTGGAGCGCGCCTTAACGCACTCTTCCTATGCCAACGAACAGCATTTGGATACAGGCGACAACGAAAGATTGGAGTTTTTAGGCGACTCCGTTTTGGGCTTCGTTACCGCAGAATATCTCTTTTTACACCACAGAAGCTTCCCCGAAGGCGAGCTTACAAAGCTTCGTGCTTATGCGGTTTGTGAAAAATCCCTGTTCGCTTATGCGAAAGAAATCGAGCTTGGCAAATTTCTTCGTCTTGGTAAGGGCGAAGAGCAGACCGGCGGCAGAGAGAGAGCTTCCGTGCTTTCCGATGCGTTTGAAGCTGTGATTGCGGCTATCTATTTAGACGGCGGCATCGAGCCTGCCAAAAAGTTCGTTTTGCGCTTTGTAGAGCCTTATGTCGAAGCAAAGCCGACCTTTAAGGATTATAAAACTACCTTGCAGGAAGTCATTCAGCAGAACCAGGGCGAACAGCTCGAATACGTGTTAATCAGCGAATCCGGCCCCGACCACGACAAGCACTTTGAAATGGAAGTGCATTTGAACAGCAACGTTATCGGTCGCGGCATCGGCGGCAGTAAGAAAAAAGCCGAGCAGAATGCGGCAAAAGAAGCCTTGGAGCTGATGGGAATTTGAAGCATGTCAACGTAGCGCTGTTTGTGCCCCATGCAGGCTGTCCGAACCAGTGCAGCTTTTGCAATCAGCGCATGATTTCGGGTACACAAAATCAAATAACGCCCGAAGAGGTCGAAGAAGCCTGCCGCATCGCCGTGGAAACCAAACGTGCCGATGCGGCGCATTCGGAGATTGCCTTTTTCGGAGGTAGCTTTACCGCAATTAAAAGGGACTATATGGTGTCTCTTTTGGCTGCGGCAAAGCCATTTTTAGATAAGGGGTATTTTAAGGGCATCCGCATTTCCACCCGTCCCGACTGTATCGACGAAGAAATTTTAGATATTTTAAAAGCTTACGGCGTTACGGCGATAGAGCTTGGCGCGCAAAGCATGGACGAAGAGGTACTGTGTCTCAATCGCCGCGGACACACGGCAAAGGATGTCGAAGCGGCTTGTGCGCTGATTAAAGCATACGGCTTTTCTTTGGGCCTCCAAATGATGACGGGTCTACTTGGCTCAAGCGATGCCAAAGACATCGAAACCGCCGAGAAAATCTGTGCCTTAAAGCCCGACACGGTGCGGATTTATCCGACGATTGTCTTAGAGGGCACTTACCTTGCCGAATGTCTTAAAAATGGCAGTTACAAGGCGGAAACCTTAGAAACCGCCGTGCCGCTTTGCGCAAAACTTTTGTGCCTTTTTAAAGCGCACAACATCCGTGTGATTCGCTTAGGACTCCACAGCGGCGGCAATGTCGAAGAGGGCTACCTCGGGGGGGCATATCATCCCGCCTTTCGCGAGCTTTGCGAGGGTGAGGTTTATAAGGAGATTATGCTCCGAAATTTAGAGGGCAGACCCAAAAACAAACCCTATCTCATCGAAGTGCCGCAAAACGCCCTGTCTAAAGCAAAAGGGCAGGGAAAAAGAAACGAAAAAGCATTGAGAAATTGCGGATTTCAGTGTATAATAAAGGGTAACGAATTTTTAAACGAATACGAAATAAACATAAAGGATTTAAACTATGATTTTAAAGTCGCTGGAGATGCAGGGATTTAAGTCTTTCCCTGACAAAACGGTTTTAAATTTTAATAAGGGCGTTACAGCGGTTGTCGGTCCGAACGGCAGCGGAAAAAGTAATATTTCCGATGCGGTGCGTTGGGTTCTCGGTGAACAATCCACCAAAAACCTGCGTGGTTCCAAAATGGAGGACGTTGTTTTCATGGGTACCGAGGAGCGAAAAGCCAAGGGCTTTGCCGAGGTTACTTTGCGTTTCGACAACACCGACCGCGCGCTCTCCAATGATGCCGATGAAGTTAGCATCACAAGACGCTATTTCCGTTCTGGTGAAAGTGAATATCTCATTAACGGCAAAACCGCAAGACTGCGTGACGTAAACGAATTGTTCATGGATACCGGTCTCGGTAGAGACGGTTATTCTATCGTCGGTCAGGGCAAAATCGCCGACATGGTTTCCTCAAAAGCCGGCGAACGCCGTGAAATGCTCGAGGAAGCGGCGGGAATTTCCCATTTCCGCTATCGCCGAAACGATGCCAATAAGCGTTTGGCGGCGGCAGAAGAAAATCTTTTGAGACTCCGAGATATTTTAACCGAGCTTGAGGGTCGAGTGAAGCCCCTTAAAGTGCAAAGCGAAAAAGCGCAGAAGTTTTTAGTGCTTGCCGAGGAAAGAAAAACCTTGCAAATCGGCAAATGGCTCCACGAAATTGATAAAACTAGCCAAAGACTTCGTGAGCAGGAGCATAAAATTGCCACGGCGGAAGTTGCCAAGCAAGAGGTCGATGCCGCAACCGAGCACATCGTAGCGGCGATGGACAAGGCCGGCGAGGACATCCAAAAGCTCAATATAGAAATTGAAGAAGTGCGACGTGCTTCTTCCCAGTATGAAGAACAGGCTTCGGCGCTCGAAACCCAAATCGGCGTTGCCGAAAACTCCATTTTACACAATAATGAAGCGATTGAGCGTCTCAAAAAAGACCAAAGCTCCGAGGATGAAACCGAACAGCATTTGGAAGAACGCATCAAAGAAGCCGAAAAGAACGCCGAAGAGAAAAAGACGGCACAGGAAGCCCTGCGTGCAGAGCTTTCCGGGCTTTTAGCCGAGCAGAAGGAAAAGGAATCTAGCTCTCTGCGTTATAACGAAGAAAGCGCGGCACTTTCCGCCACCCTTTCCGCGGCGTCAGTAGAATTGGCACAGCATAAGGTTACTGTCGATACCGCGGCGGAAAATCTTCGCGAATTAGACGAAAAAGAAGAAACCTTAAAAGCTTCTTACGAGCAGAGACAGGCGGCTTTTGCTGACAGCGAAAGCAAAAAGAACGAAGTGGAAACCGCCTTAAACGAGTGTAAGGATTTAATCGCACGCACCCAAAATGCGATTGACGGCTACAGCATCCGTTTCCACAGCCGCTCGAAGAAAGCCGAAGAAGTAAAACAAGCGCTCGAAGAAAAGAAGCGCGAAATCTATAAATTAGAGGACAGACACCGCCTCCTTTCCGATATGGAAAAGAACATGGAGGGCTACGGCGGCGCTGTCAAAGCCGTGATGAAGGAAGCGGCAAGAGGTGCGCTTCGCGGCATCCACGGCCCGCTCTCTCAGCTTATTTCCGTGCCGCATGACTACGCGGTAGCCGTTGAAACTGCCCTTGGTGCGGCGATTCAAAACATCGTCACCGACAATGAAAATGATGCCAAAGCGGCGGTTTATTTCTTAAAGAATGCACACGCCGGCAGAGCCACCTTCCTGCCGATTCGTGCCATTCGCGGTAAGTCCTTGCAGGAAAACGGGCTTTCCGACCAATACGGCTTTGTGTCCGTGGCGGCAGACCTCATTTCCTGTGATAACCAGTATAGAGAGATTATCAATGCACAGCTTGGTAGAACCGTTGTTGCCGAGGATATGGATGCGGCGGTCGCTATTGCGAAAAAATATAATTACCGTTTCCGCATTGTCACCTTAGACGGTCAGCTCGTCAACGCGGGCGGCTCGATTACCGGTGGTTCTCGCGGTAAGGGCGCGGGCATTTTATCCCGTACCAACGAGATTGAGCAGATTTTAGAAACCATTGACCGTGCGAAAAAGGAATATGCAGGGCTGAGCAGCGACTATGTAAGTTTAGCGGAGAGCTTTGCGGCGGCGAAAGCCGATTTAGACGGTGCGCAGGGTGATTTGCTTCGTGCGAATGAAGAAAAAATCCGCTTAGAGGGTGAACTTCGACTCCTCAGTGAGCAGTGGAATGTTGCTACAGAATCTCTCCAAAGCATCGAAAGCGAAAAGAACAGCATCGCACAAAAGCGTGCGGCTGTGATTCAAAATACCGAAAATGCGAAACAGCGCATTGCCGTTTTAGAGGCCCAAACTGCCGAAAACGAAGAAAAAATGCGCCGTATGAATGCGGACAGAGATGCCCTTTTAAGTCTCCGCGAAACTCTTTCGGGCAAGGCGACCGAGCTCAATTTAGAGCTTTTGTCCCTCTCGAAGGATGAAGCGGCGGCAAGAGAAGAAATGGAGCATTTAAGAAGCCGTCAAATGCACCACACCGACAAGAAATCTTCCCTTTTAGCCGAAATCGAAAGCTATGAGCAGAAGAATGCCGGGCTTCGTGCGGATATTGCTTCCTTAAAGGAAACCAGTGAAAAGCTCCGAAGCGGTGCAGGCGATGCGAGAGGCAATATCGATGCCCTTTTAGAGCAACGTGATGAGCTTCTTAAAAAGACCAATGAGCTTCGTAATACCGAACGTGAAAAGCTCGGCGAAAAAGAAAAATACGCCGGAGAGTTGGCACGTTTGGAGGAACAATCCAAAACCGCACAGGCGAATTACGAAAACCTCAACGCTAAGCTCTTTGAAGAATATAATTTAACCAAGGCCGAAGCGGAACAGCTCAATATTGAAATTGAAGATTACGCCGCGGCAGACAGAAGATTGCAGGAATTAAAAGCCGCAATCCGTTCCCTCGGTTCGGTCAACGTTTCCGCTATCGAGGAATATAAAGAGGTTTCGGAGCGTTACACCTTCATGGCTGAGCAAATCGGCGACGTGGAAAATTCGCGCGACGAGCTTTTAAAATTGATTGCTGAGCTTACCCAAAAAATGGGTATGCAGTTTAAAGAAAAGTTTGACCTTATCAACCGTGCCTTCGGCGAAACGTTCAAGGAACTGTTCGGCGGCGGTCATGCAGAGCTTTTGCTCTCGGATGAAAAGGAAATCTTAGAAAGTGACATTGAAATTAAGGTACAGCCCCCCGGCAAGCACTTGAAGAGCATCGAACCGCTTTCGGGCGGCGAAAAGGGTCTGGCGGCGATTTCTCTTTTGTTCGCGATTCTCAAAATCACCCCCGCGCCGTTCTGCATCTTCGATGAGGTAGAAGCGGCACTCGATGATGTCAACGTTGCACGCTATGCGCAGTATGTACGCCGCATGGCAGACAACACCCAGTTCGTACTCATTACACACCGCCGCGGCACGATGGAAGAAGCCGATGTTTTATACGGCGTCACCATGCAGGAGAGCGGTGTTTCCAAGCTCTTAGAATTAAAAACAGCGGAAATGGCAAAGAAATTGGGCCTTGCCTAAGGCTTTGCACGCAGAAAGGATTTTTCTATGGGACTTTTTAATAAAATCAATTTCGGCTTGACCAAGACCCGCAAAAAAATGGCGGGCGCGATTGATGATTTGTTCGCGGATGTTGAAGAAATCACCGATGACCTCTATGCCGAACTCGAAGAAATTTTAGTTATGGGCGACGTCGGTATGGTGACCGCCGTGGAAATCACGGAACGCCTCAAAGCACGTGTAGCTGAGAAGAAGCTGCGCGGCGCCGAGGCTGTCAAAGAAGAAATTAAAGAAATCGTTGCCGAGCTTTTAGACGGCGGCGAGGATATGGGTCTTGTTACCGTACCGTCCGTTGTTTTGATGATTGGCGTCAACGGTGCAGGCAAGACCACCACGATCGGTAAACTCGCTTCCCAGTATAAGGCAGAGGGCAAAAAGGTCATTTTAGGCGCGGCGGATACCTTCCGTGCGGCGGCGATTGACCAGCTCGATGTTTGGGCAAAGCGTGCCGGTGTGGATATTGTGAAGCACGAAGAAGGCTCCGACCCGGCGGCGGTTGTATTCGATACCATTTCCGCGGCAAAGGCAAGAGACTGCGACATCGTGATTATCGACACCGCAGGCAGACTCCACAACAAAAAGAATCTTATGGATGAGCTTGCAAAAATCTATCGTGTTATCGACCGTGAATTGCCCTTCTCCGACCGTGAGGTGCTCCTCGTTCTCGATTCTACTACCGGTCAAAATGCGGTAAATCAGGCGAGAGAATTTAAAAACGTTGCCGACATTACCGGTATCGTTTTAACCAAGCTCGACGGCACGGCACGCGGCGGCGTAGTGCTTGCGATTAAGCACGAGCTCGGTATCCCCGTAAAATTCGTGGGCGTAGGCGAGCAGATTGATGACTTACAGCCCTTTAATCCCCGAGCCTTTGCAGACGGCTTATTTAAGAAAATTGACTATCCCGAGGAGGCGGTGCAAAATGAAGAAAACGAAGAAGCAGAAAATGCAGAAGAGATTTCTAAAGACACTGAAGCTGTGGAAGAAGCTGGCAGGGCATCCGCAGCAGACTTACCTCGAAAAGACGAATCCGATGCTCATAAAGAAGCAGACGAAGAAGAGAATGCACCCGATTCTCAGAGCGATGCAGACGGAGTTTCTGAACATCTCGAGAGTGAAGAGATAGAAGAACCCGAAGAGGACGACAAGAAAAAGAAGAAAGGAAAGAAACGCTTTGGATTTTTTAATCGCCACGCATAATATGAAAAAACGAGAGGAACTCGAGCGCATCCTTTCTCCTCTGGGTATCCGTGTTTTATTGGCAGACGAAATCGGTCTTAATTTAACCGACGTGGAAGAAACCGGCGAAACCTTCGAGGAAAATGCCCTTTTAAAGGCAGTTTCCGGCTGTAAGGAAAGCCATTTACCCTGCATTGCCGATGACTCCGGCCTTTGTGTCGATGCTTTAGACGGTGCACCGGGCGTGTATTCTGCACGCTTTGCAGGCGACCACGGCAACGATGCCAAAAACAATGAAAAATTATTAGAGCTCTTAAACGATGTCCCCGAAGAAAAGCGCACCGCACGCTACGTCAGCGTTTGCGCCTGCGTGTTCCCCGACGGTAAACAGATTGTAACCAGAGGCACCTGCGAGGGCAAAATCGGCTATGAGTACAGAGGCTCCAACGGCTTTGGCTATGATCCGCTGTTCTATGTGGGTGACAAGGCAATGGCAGAGCTTACGGCGCAGGAAAAAGATAAAATCAGCCACAGAGGCAAGGCGCTTTTGGCGCTTTCTCAAAAGCTGAAGGAAGAAATTCTCTAAACCAAACGAAAGTGAGAACTATATGACAGGTAAAGAACGTGCGGCATTAAGGTCGCAGGCAAATACAATGGAACCCCTTTTTCAGGTGGGTAAGGGCGGCATCTCCGATGCGCTCATCAAACAGACCGACGATGCGCTCAAAGCGCGCGAGCTGATTAAGCTCAAGGTTCTTTTAGAAACCACCCCCGAGCCGCCCAAGGAGATTGCAAGAAAGCTTGCAGAGGCAACGAAGGCAGAGGTCATCGGCGTGATTGGCGGTTCTATGATTTTCTATAGATACAATCCGAAATTACACGAAAAGAAAAAGGTCATGGTAAAGCCGCTCCACAAAAAGCGCGATGCCAGAGACAGACGTGAAAGAGAAGAGAAGAAAGCGCTTAAAAACGCAAAATTCTCTAAATACAAACGCTACACAAAGCAAAAATAAACGGCGAATCGAGGGAAACGCATGAAAATCGGTCTTTACGGCGGCACCTTTAATCCGCCGCACAAGGGGCACGTGCGCATGGCAAATGCCTTTTACGAAAGCTTTAAGCCCGACAAAATGCTGATTGTGCCCAACAAGCGCCCCGTGCACAAAATCTGTGAGGATTTGGCACTCGACGAGGAACGGCTTGAAATGTGCCGCCTGGCGTTTTCTGACCCGAAATTCGAGGTCAGCACCATGGAAATCGAGCGCGAAAAGGAATCCTTTACGCTGTATACGGTTGCATCGCTCAAGGAAGCCTATCCCGAAGCACAAATCGGTCTTTTAATCGGCTCCGATATGTTTTTATCGTTTCATAAGTGGTATCACTATCAGGAGATATTAAAGGATGTTACCTTGTATGTCGCTTCGCGGGAGGATGAGGTATCGAGGGATACCCTTCGCAGCTATGCCTTCGAGAAATTGCGGCTCTATCTTCGCGGCGACAGCCACGAAAAGGTGCAGATTTTACCGCTCGAGCCCTTGGAGGTCAGCTCCTCCGAGCTTCGTGCCGGCATCGGTGCAGGGGAGGATGAAAGCGCCTTTTTAGACCCTGCGGTACTAGATTTTATAAAGGAACATAAGATGTATGGATACCGAGAGAAACGCTGAATTTTTAGAAGAAATCAAGAAAAAACTAAATCCAGACAGGCTTTATCATTCTTTGAATGTTGCCGATGAAGCGAAAAAACTCGCCCTGCACTACGGTGCGGATGAGAAAAAAGCCTTTACGGCAGGGCTTGTTCATGATATTATGAAGAATACACCAAAAGACGAGATGCTGGACTTCATGCTTTCGCATGGGATTAAGCTCACCGACGTGGAAAAAGCCAACGATAAAATCTGGCACGCCATGGCGGGGGAAGCCTATCTGCGCGATGAAATGCACGTGACCGACGAGGAAATCCTCTCGGCGGTGCGCTGGCACACTACGGCAAAACGCCACATGACGCTTCTTGAAAAAATCGTGTTCACGGCGGATTTCATTTCGGCGGACCGAAGCTATCCGGGCGTGGAAGATATGCGAAAGAAAGCCTATATTTCTTTAGAAGAAGCCATGATTACAGGTCTCGAATTCACCCTGTGTCAAAGAATACAACAAGGCCAACCCATTTCCGAGGAAAGCCTTTTTGCATATAATACTTTAGTTATAGAAAGGAAGAACTAATATGCAACCTTTAGAACTACTGGAAAACACCGTCAAAATCCTAGACAAGAAAAACGGGCTAAACCTAAAAGCCTTGGAGGTTGCAGACCTAACGAGCGTTGCGGATTATTTCGTTATCGTTTCGGGTACTTCCTCCACCCATGTTCGAGCACTTTCCGAAATTTTGGAAGAAGAAATGACCAAGCTCGGCGTAGAGCCGGCACACGTTGAGGGCAAATCCACAGGTTGGATTTTGCTTGACTACCTTTCTGTTGTTGTACATGTGTTCACCCCCGAAGAGAGAGAACGCATCAACATGGAAAAGCTTTGGGGCGATGCAAAGGAAATGGACCTTTCCGCCTGGCTTATGGATTAAAGAAACTAAATAAAGGATGAAAAAGTAATGGAATATAATTTCAAAAAAGTAGAGCCGAAATGGCAAAAGAAATGGGAAGACGAGGGCGTTTTCCACGCACAGGACAACTCCGAAAAACCGAAGTTTTATAACCTCGTTGAATTCCCCTATCCCTCCGGTGCAGGTATGCACGTTGGTCACATTAAGGCATACAGCGGCTTAGAGGTCGTTTCCAGAAAGAAGAGACTCGAGGGCTACAACGTACTGTTCCCCATCGGCTTTGACGCTTACGGCCTCCCGACCGAAAACTATGCGATTAAGACCGGTATGCACCCGAGAAAAGTTACCGATATGAACATTGAAAAGTTCACAAGCCAGCTCAAAAAGGTTGGCTTCTCCTTCGACTGGACGAGAGTTATCGACACCACCGAAGAGGGCTACTACAAGTGGACCCAGTGGATTTTCCTCAAAATGTTCGAAAAGGGTCTTGCTTTCCGCGATAAGACCTTAGTAAACTACTGCCCGACCTGCAAGGTTGTTCTTTCCAACGAAGATTCTCAGGGCGGTAAGTGCGATATTTGCCACAGCGACGTTGTCCAGAAGTCCAAGGACGTTTGGTATCTTCGCATTACCGAATATGCAGACAAGCTCTTAGAGGGTCTTGAAAAGGTAGATTATCTCCCCAACGTAAAACAACAGCAGATTAACTGGATTGGTAAATCCAAGGGTGCTTTTGTCAACTTCTCCTTAAAGCAGATTGATGAAACCTTACGCATTTATACCACTCGTCCCGACACCCTGTTCGGCGTTACCTTCATGGTTATGGCACCCGAGCATCCGATTATTGATGCCAATGCCGACAAAATCGCCAACATGGATGCTGTTAAGGCTTACCGTGCGGAATGTGCAAAGAAAACCGAATTCGAGCGTACCCAGCTTGTTAAAGATAAGACCGGCGTTCGCTTAGAGGGCCTTTCCGCCATCAACCCCGTGAACGGTAAGGAAATCCCGATTTACATTTCCGACTACGTTATGATGGGTTACGGTACAGGCGCGATCATGGCAGTACCGGCACACGACGAGCGTGACTACGACTTCGCAAAGAAGTTCGGTATTGATATTATCGAAGTAATCAAGGGCGGCGACATTTCCAAGGAAGCTTACACCGGCGACGGCGAAATGATTAACTCCGGCTTCCTCAATGGCATGGATAACAAAAAGGATTCCATCGAAAAGATGATTGCCGTATTACAGGAAAAAGGCATCGGCGAAGGCGGCGTACAGTATAAGATGAAAGACTGGGCGTTCAACCGTCAGCGTTACTGGGGCGAACCGATTCCGATTGTACACTGCGAAAAGTGCGGCATGGTTGCCGTACCGTATGAGGAATTACCGCTCCGTTTGCCGAACATGGAAAACTTTGAGCCCGGCACCGACGGCGAAAGCCCGCTCGCAAAGATTGATTCCTTTGTCAACTGCAAGTGCCCCAAGTGCGGCGGCGATGCAAAGAGAGAAACCGATACCATGCCGCAGTGGGCAGGTTCTTCCTGGTACTTCCTTCGCTATATCGACCCCCACAATGACGAGGAATTTGCAAATTACGAAAAGTTAAAATACTGGATGCCCGTTGACTGGTACAACGGCGGTATGGAGCACGTAACCCGTCATATGATTTATTCCAGATTCTGGTATAAGTTCCTCTACGATTTAGGCGTAGTGCCTTACGAAGAGCCTTATCAGAAGCGTACCGCACAGGGTCTTATCTTAGGTCCGGACGGCGTTAAAATGTCCAAATCCCGCGGCAACGTTATCGACCCCAACGAGGTTGTAGACGTTTTCGGCGCAGACGTACTTCGTACCTATGTTCTCTTCATGGGTGACTACGAAAAGGCAGCACCGTGGTCTGAAAGCTCCGTAAAGGGCTGCAAGCGTTTTGTAGACCGTGTTTGGGGCTTACAGGATATCTTAAAGGACGGCGACAGCTATTCCGAAAAGCTCATGTCCACCATGCACAAGACCATTAAAAAGGTTACCGAAGATATTGAAAGCATGAAGTTCAACACCGCGATTGCGGCACTTATGACTGCACTCAACGTGATTTATGACGGCGGCGAAATCAACAGAGCTGAGCTTCGCGACCTCTTAATCCTCATTAACCCCTTCGCACCGCACGTGACCGAAGAAATGTGGGAAACCTTGGGCTACGGCGAAATGCTTGCCAAGGATGCCGCATGGCCGAGCTTCGATGATGCAAAATGCGTCGATGCCAACGTAGAAATCGCTGTTCAGATTTGCGGTAAGATTCGTGCAAAGCTGAACGTACCGACCGAAATCGAAGCGGCGGATGCGATTGCACGTGCTAAGGCACTTCCGGCGATTGCCGAGGCTTTAGAGGGCAAAAATATCATTAAAGAACTTTATGTTAAGGGTAGACTTGTAAACATCGTAGCGAAATAAGGTGCTTCGAGATGAAACGAACTTTTAATTTTAACCGAATTATAAGTCTTGTCTTGCTCCTAGTTTTTACCGTGCTGATTGCCGTGCATATTGATACCATTGCACGGCGACAGGCACTTTCCAACCTCCTCTATGTCAGCCAAAATTCTCCTGCCGTTATGCCGGAGGAAACGGTAAAAAGCTTAGAGGAGCGTTTTAATACCCTGTTAGAAACCACGGGAATGACCGAAAACACAGATTTTTCTCAGCGTGTAGAAAATTTGATTCTGCGTCTTTATGGTCTTACCGGCGACGTCCTTACAGGGGACCGCAAAATTTCCGATACAAAATTCATGCAAGAGGCCGATGCGCTATTCCGTGAGCTTGTGAAGATTGACACGCAAATGCAAAAGGAAGATGCCGAACACGCCCTCAGCGGGGAGGACAGCTTCACGGCGTTTGCCGTATCACTTCTTTGGGATTACCTCGACTTTTACGAGGCGCATTTCCATGAGGAACAACTGCCGGTAGACGGTGTCGATATAGAATCGGATGTTTTCTATACCGAAGATAACGACCCCTTGCGTGCTTTGGATATTTACAAACCGGAAAATGCCGAAGAACCGCTCCCTGTGATTATCGACATTCACGGCGGCGGACTCATGTACGGCGACAAGAAAAAAATTCAGCAGTACACCTCCATGCTCGCAGAACGTGGCTATGTGGTAGTAGCGCTCAATTATAGGCTTTGTCCTGCCGTGCACTACGAAGACCAGATTGCTGACATTATGGCGGCTTACAAGTGGGTCTATGACCATATCGAAAGCTATGGCGGCGACCTGAACAATGTATTTTTAATCGGCGATTCTGCCGGTGCACAGCTTGCCTATTATACGAGCTTGGTCGGGCAAAATGAGGAACTTTCCGCCCTCTATGGCACAGAGCTTTCTCCGCTTCATTTCCGTGCACTGGGCTTAGTTTCCGGCATGTTCGACATGAAGAGCGGCCCCAACAGCGTGCTTTTGCCGTGTATGCTTGGCTACGAATACAAGAGTTGCCCCTATTATCCTTATTTACAGCCTGAAGAGGTTTTGGATAAGGGCACTTTACCGCCGGCGTTCGTTGTGACGGAAAAGAAAGATTTCTTACGTTCGGCATCGCTGGATTTTGCGGCTTTGCTGGACGAAAAGGGTATAGAGCATCGTCTGCGCGAGGATACCTGGCTCCTCAACCAATCTGTGGGGCACATCACCAGTGTGGCTTTCCCCGATTTACCCGAAAGCCTGCGTGTCACCGACGATATGCTCGATTTCTTTGAGCAATATAAAGAAAAATAAACGCCCCAAAAGGGCAATAAAAAACGGACTATCGAAAGATAGTCCGTTTTTGTGTGTTTAAAAAGCTTAGGCGGCAAGTGCTGCCATTAACTGGGGAAGAAAGCTTCTGAAAATGAGGGGCATTAAGAAGGAGAAACCAACAGAGGTTAAAAGCGTTACGCCCCACTGCTGTAAATAAGCACCGGCATAAAGAATCGCAAAAATCGGTGCGGCAATAATCTTTACAACAATATTTACATGGCTGTCTTTACCATAAAGTGTAGCCTTTAAAGCGAGCGCATCCTCTATCTGCGGGAAAAGGTTGGTAAGGCAGGAAATGCCGACCCATAAGAAGAGAAAGCTTGCAAGATTGACCATACCGCTGGCGGTGAAGAATTCACCAAGGCAGAAAATGTTCATACTGCCCACAGCGGTGAGCACGAGGCCGAATAAAAGGTTGAAAAGGAAGGGGAAAAAGGCCATGCCGAAAGCGGTCGAGGGCTTCTTTAAAAGCTCATGCTCGATATGACCGCACATTTCGTTGGAACGAAGGTATCTACCGTCTTCCACTAAAATACCGTACATACGGCAGGTCAGGTGCTCAAAGAACGCCTGCAAAAAGGTGCCGACAACGGTAATATATTTTACAATCAAATACACAATTTTCATTATAAATCACAGTCTCCTTCCTCAAGGATGGATGCGAGCGTGCGTGTGCCGTTTCTGAATTCCTGTACTTCGCTTGAAACGGTCATGTGGCTTTCCTTAAAGATTTTTTCCACATCTGCATATTCCTTATCCTTCTGTGCGGCAGCTGCACAAAGTGCGTAGGTGTCGCAAAGCTGAACGGAGGGTTCTCCGTTCGAGAACGCCATTTCAAAGGCGGCGTTTGCCTTTTGGAAGGCATTTTCGTAGTCCTCAAGTGCCAAGTAGCAGAGTGCCTGCTGTCTTAAAAATTCGGGTGACATATTGCTGCCTGCCTTAATCTGTTCTTCAGCAAGCTGAATGGCTTCTTCGGGATTCTTTGCAATACGCTTCGAAGCGACGCGCAGTAAGGCGGGGGTGTCATCCTCGGCATTTAAGTCCTCGAGCTGTTTGCAAATCGGTTCTACGTCCTTACCGCTCTTGGCATATAAGTCACCGAGCACGGAGCCGTAAATCCAAATGGCATTGGGGTCTGCCTCGCGAATTTCCTCGGCAAATTGTAACTGTGTTTCCACATCCTTTTCGCAAAGAAGTGCAACATAGTATTTATAGAAAGCAATCATCGCCGGACGATAAGAGGGTGTGGCGGGAATGTAGCCGCCCTCAATCTCTTCACGCTCTAAATCCTCGGGGGTCTGGGATTTTAAGGCTTCCAAATCCGCAATGAGCTGGTCGTAGGGGATTTCCTCCGGCTTTTTGGCTTCATACGGTGCTACAATGCCGTTGCCTGCCGCCGCGGTTGCCATATAGCCCTCAGCATCGTCAATCGCTAAACGCAGTGCACGGAAATGCGGTAATTTAAATTCAAAAGGCTTGATTTTGTTCTGCGTCTCGGGCAGAAGATTCATGCCACCCAGCTTATAAAGCGTTAAAAGCTCACGCTTATACACAAGCTCGCCGTTGATGTGCTCATTGATCATGGTGTTTGCCGCGGCGGAGTAGCTGTCTAAAGCGGAATAAAGCTTGTTTTCACTCAAAAGCTGATCTGCCTTTAAAACAGCGGCGTAGGTTTTGGCGTGATTTGCAAACACAAAGCCGCCGTAGAAAACGAGCACCAGTGCCGCAAGCACTAAAATAATATTGAGTAAGTCAAAGGGATAGTGGCGAAGCCCGGCTTCACATTCTTCGCAGTAAAGCGAGTCGGGATTTTCCTTTGTGCCTCTGCGGTTCGTACCACAGCAGTCGCAAAGGCAGTCCTCAGGGATATCTGTGCTTTCTTCCTCGCCCTGTGCTTCTTCGGAAGCCTTTTCCTCAGAAATCTCTTCGGAAGCTTCCTGCGGCTTCTCTAAAGTACCTTCCATGGCTTCCTGTTTGGTTCGGTCTAATTCTTCTTGAAATACAGCGGCAAGCTCTTCCATTTCATCATGAAGGGCTTTGGCGTTTTCGAGTTCCTTTAAGGTCTCTTCGTCTAACGCGCCGCCTTGGGTTTTCTCTTTTTGTTCGTCCAAGAGTATACCTCCTTTTAAAGCATTCACTCTATCATACCACGGTTTTTACTTCTTTTCAAATAAAATATGGAATTCTATTCTAATGTTTACAAAAAAGACATGAAGCAAAGCCGGGGCTTTTGACAGGGAAAATCCCCCGAAAACGAGGGAACCCGAACGCTATATTAAAAGGAAAACGGGTTTCCCTTGACATCTTGCCTCTTTTGGTCTAAAATTTATTGGGTAAAAACCTTTCAGCCAGAAAGGGAAATAAAGGATGGTTAAAATGTTAAAAAACACAGAAAAAACTATGGATCAAATCGTTTCACTTTGCAAGGGTAGAGGCTTTGTCTATCCCGGCAGTGAAATTTACGGCGGCCTTTCCAATACTTGGGATTACGGCCCGTTGGGCGTTGAATTCAAAAACAACGTGAAACGTGCATGGTGGAAAAAGTTCGTGCAGGAAAACCCCTACAACGTAGGTCTTGACAGCGCAATCTTAATGAACCCGCAGGTTTGGGTTGCTTCCGGTCACGTCGGCGGCTTCTCTGACCCGCTCATGGACTGCAAGGACTGCAAAACCCGTCACCGCGCAGATAAGCTCATCGAGGATACCGGCGTTAACCCGGCAGGCTGGAGCTTTGAAGAAATGTCCAACTATATTAAAGAGCACAACATCTGCTGCCCCGACTGCGGTAGCTGCAACTTCACCGACATCCGTAAGTTTAACCTTATGTTTAAAACCTTCCAGGGTGTTACTGAGGATGCAAAGAACGAAATCTACCTTCGTCCCGAAACTGCACAGGGTATTTTCGTAAACTTCCAGAATGTACAGAGAACCACCAGAAGAAAGGTTCCGTTCGGCGTTTGCCAGATTGGTAAATCCTTCCGTAATGAGATTACACCCGGTAACTTCATTTTCAGAACCCGTGAGTTTGAACAGATGGAACTCGAATTCTTCTGCAAGCCCGGCACTGAGCTTGAATGGTTCGCTTACTGGAAAGACTACTGCAAGAAGTGGCTCCTTGCCCTCGGCATCGCAGAGGAAAACATCCGCCTTCGCGACCACGAGCAGGAAGAACTTTCTCACTACTCTAACGCAACCACCGACTTCGAATTCATGTTCCCGTTCGGTTGGGGCGAACTTTGGGGCGTAGCTTCCAGAACTAACTTTGACTTAACACAGCATCAGAACCATTCCGGCAAAGCACAGGAATACTTCGACCAGGAAGCAAACGAGAAATATATTCCTTATGTTATCGAGCCGTCTCTCGGTGCAGACCGTGTTACCCTTGCTCTTCTTTGCGAAGCATATGACGAAGAAGTTGTCGATGCTGAAAAGAACGACAAGAGAATCGTTATGCACTTCCATCCGGCAATCGCACCGATGAAGGCCGCTGTTTTACCGCTTTCTAAGAAGCTTTCTAAGGAAGCAACCGAAGTTTACACCGAGCTTTCCAAGCACTTCATGATTGATTACGATGAGGCAGGTTCTATCGGTAAGCGTTATCGCCGTCAGGATGAAATCGGTACACCGTTCTGCATCACCTTTGACTTTGAAAGCTTAGAGGACAACTGCGTAACCGTTCGTGACCGTGATACCATGGAACAGACCCGTATGCCGATTGCCGACCTCAAGAGCTTCATCGAAGAAAAGATTGCTTTTTAATGTTTCGGCAGCATAGATAGATCTGCGAAATCAAACATCGGAGGAAACGAATGGAAGAAAAGCGCCAAAAAATGCTTTTGATTGTGAATCCTGTGTCGGGCAAACAGCTTGCTGCGCAGTACATGCTTCGCATGATCAGTCGCTTCGATAAGGCAGGCTATGCTGTGACCGCTTGTTGCACGAAAAAAGATGAAAATGCCTATGAAATCGTCAAAAAACGCGGCGAGGAATTCGATTTGATTGTTTGCTGCGGTGGCGATGGTACGTTAAAAGAGACCGTCGGCGGTGTCATGGAGCTGAAAAAGGAGATTCCCATCGGCTATTTGCCCATGGGCTCGACCAACGATTTTGCGAAATCCTTGGAAATTCCGACCGACGTTATGGCGGCGGCAGAGCTGGTGGTCACCGGTGAGCCGCAGCCTGTAGATATCGGTAAATTCGGTGATGAGCATTTCATTTATATTGCAGGATTCGGCAATTTTACTGCACTTTCCTATGATGTAAACCAGAAAATCAAAAATAAAATCGGCAGAAATGCCTATTATTTGCACGCGGTGAAGGATTTCTTCCATATGAAGAAATACCACGCGCGTGTCGAGGCGGACGGCGAAGTGTTTGAAGATGATTACTTCTACGGCGCGGTGTCCAGCTCCTATTCCATCGGCGGTATGCCCGTGATGTATAATCTCGGCGTAGAGTTTGATGACGGCTTGCACGAGCTTGTGCTGGTGCGTATGTTCCATAATACGGAAGAAGCCATGGGGCTTGTGCGCGACATGCTTCGAAAGGATGTTGCCAACAATCCGCTCGTTACGATTCGCCACTGCAAAAACGTAAAAATGCACTTCCCCGAGCCGACAGCATTCACCTTGGACGGTGAATTCGGCGGCGCACAAAGGGACATCGGCATTACCGTTTTGCATCATGCCGTACGCATTATCACCAAGAAAAAAGAAGATTAAAAAACAGCCTATCTCCAACGAGATAGGCTGTTTTTCTTTGCTATAGCAATATTTATTTTTCTTCTAAAAATTTTGCAAGCTTATCCACATCGTCTAAACGAAGGCGCTTAGAGGTGATATAGGTTTTTAATGTGGTCTCGCCCTTGTCGTTTACATAAGTTTCGTCGGGGGAGAATTTGCCGTAGTTGCTGATGACTACTGTACCGTCGGGAAGCACTACGTTGCCGCAGTAGCCTGTGTCGGGATTGGCGATATAGGCAGGCTTCTTTTGGCTGTCATAATAGGTGTGGGCAAGCTTAATGCGGTATTGACCGTCTGTGCCGTTCTTTAAATCCTCGTAAGTACCGACCCAAAGAATCGGGCCTTCGCTGTAGTAACGGTTACGCTTGAACTGATTGCGTGCACGAAGGGAATGGAAGGTGTCGCGGTTAATGGAGCGGAATGCAATCGCCAATCTGCCGTCGGGGGTGTATTCTGCTTTGAAGCGTTCACCGCTGAGGGCATTCGGAAGTGCCTTCGGCTCGGACCAGGTTTTGCCTTCGTCCTGGGAGAAAGAAACTAAAGAATTCATCTGTTTTGTGTTGCTTCGAGTCAAAAGACAAAGCTCATCGCCCTGCCCTTTATCGGAACGGATGACCTCTACCTCGCACATTTGCGATTTTTCTTCGATGGCTCTATGCTGAGCAAAATATTTTTCGGGCACGCTCCACTGCGGATTGCCGTTTTCGTCAAAGGTTAAAATGCTCTTGTAGTTGCAGAAATCATAGCCGTGGAAGAAGCCCATCCACTTGTCCACAAATTCACCGTTTTCCTTGAGACGGGTGAGGGATGCCATAGCCACAATCGGAACAACGCCGTTTTCTTCATCTTTGGGATAGAAAAGCTCAAATTCGCTCCAGGTTTTGCCGTCATCGGAAGAAACGGAGCAGTTGAAACCACCCGGTGTAGAGCCGTCGCGTTCCCAGTCGGGGTTTGCAGAAGTCATCACGATTTTTTCACTGCCGTCCTTAAATTCCAAGCGGTAAACCGTCGGAGTCTCTAAGGATTTTTCCCAGCTTTCGGGTGTGTTTTCGAGGGCTTTGTCATAGGTCAAACCGCCGTCAGAGCTGAGCTTGGTGAGCACCGCACCTCTGCCGTGACCTTTCGGAAACATTTGTAAAATATCGCCGTTTTTAAGAAGCACAGCATCGGGGTGTGCTAAATAGCCGTCGATTTTCTCAACCTCTTGAAATTCGTAAAGATAGCTTAATTCCTCGGGAAGATTTTCGGGCTTTTCGGATAAGTCAATTTCGGTGATGTCTCCCATCGAACGGAAGAAGGAACCGTTGCCAATCTCACCCTTGGCACGCAAAATGAAGGGCGTGACACCGAGACCGACAAGCACGAGGGCAAGCAGTACCGAAACAGAAATAATCACTTTCTTTTTCATGGAAATACCTCTCTCTTTTTTAGCTTTAGAAAGCCTTTTGTTCCATATTGTACCGCATTTTCAAAAAACTTACAAGTGTTTACGAGAGGGTCGCTTCGGGATAAAAATTTTTAAGAATTTCTTGATAGTTGCTTCCTTGGCGCGCCATGTAGTCGGCGCTGTATTGGCTCATGCCGCAAAGGTGCCCATTGCCACGCACGGTAAAATGAAAGATGCCTTCTGTAAATTCTACCGAAAAAGCCGGACTTTTGAGGTCTAGCAGGGCTCGAAACGCATTGCCACGCAACCGCTTTCCACCGACGGTAAGCTCCGAAACCGCACCGGAACCGCTTTCACTGTAAGTGATATCCTGTAGCCATTCCGCCGGATTATCGGAAAGCTGAATTTCGCTGTCTGCCTCCAAAAGCTTTCTTACTTCCTCGGGGGAGAATTTTTGCTCGGTGACGAGATTCGGTGCAAGGCTGTCCCCGGGGCAGACCACAGAAACCAGATAAGGGAGGTTACCACCCCAAATCTCTTTTACATTTTCGCTTCTGCCGGGCGAAAGACTGAAAAACGAAGCTACAATGGGTTTGTCCTTGTAAGTGAGCGTCTGTCCTGCCACACTTTGGGCGGCTTTGGTGATTTTTTCTTCATAAATCGAAAAATTATCGCCCCAAGCCTTTTGCCGTTCCTCTTTGGTAAGATAGGCTTGATGCTTGCCGGTATCGTTGGTGATGTCATATTCTTCTGTTTGCTTGCCCTCGGCCTTGGCGAGCTGTTGGCGTTTTAGATTGGTATAGGCGGCAACGGCCTGCGCCTTGAGCGCTTCCTCATGATAGGTGGGGGACATTTCGCCTGCGACGCAGCCGACCACATATTCGAGATCCTCCATTTTTAAGATTTTGCCGCTTGAAGCCTGGAGCACCTTGACCTTGGCATTTTCCTCGGCTTCGTCACGGCTCTCAAAGAGCGAAAGACCGTCGCCCTCCTCCGTATGCAGAAACGAAAGCGCGGTTTTTACGTTGTCTTTCGAGAACTTGGAATAGTCCAGAGAGGCAAGGGGAGAAACGAACATCAAAAACGCTAAAACAAAGCACAAAAGGAAGTAGGATTTCATGTTTTTCACCTCAAAAGCTTAGAATTTTAATTCCGCGTCAGTTGACTTTAGACACTTTTTGTTATAAAATAAAATATCCATAATAAAATGCGGCATTCTGTTGCCGTTTATAGGGATGAACCAAAAAAGAGGAGGCATTTTTGCCCGTGGACGCATACATTTCCCCCATTTCTAATGATGCTCTTTCTAATTTATGCGAAGAGTTTTTAAAAAATAACTGCATCAAGGCAGAAGATTATGCTCGCTTTGACGTAAAGCGCGGTCTGCGTAATGCGGACGGCACCGGCGTTATGGCGGGTCTTACCAAAATTTGCTCTGTAGAGGGCTATTACATCAACGACGGTGAGCGCGTGCCGAAGGACGGCTCGCTCATTTACCGCGGTATTCAAATGCGCGATATTGTAAAGGCTTGTAACGATGAAAACCGTTTTGGCTTTGAAGAGGTAGTTTGGCTTTTGCTCTTTGGCACCTTGCCGACCAAGAGCCAGCTCGAAAACTTCACTGCCATTTTAGCCGAGTGCCGTGAGCTTCCCGATGAATTCATCGAGGATATGATTATGAAAGCACCGTCCAAGGATATTATGAATAAGGTTGCCCGTTCGGTTTTGGCACTTTATTCCTTCGATGAAAATCCCGACGATTTAAGCCTCGCCAATGTTTTGCGCCAGTCGGTACAGCTCATTGCACAGGTTCCGGCGATCATGGCTTATGCTTATCAGGTGAAGCGCAGAGTCTATGACCACGAAAGCATGTATTTGCATCAGAATGATAAAAATCTCGGTATGGCGGAATCCATTTTGCATTCCATTCGTGCCGACAGTAAATTTACCGACGAGGAAGCGAAGCTCCTCGACACCTGCATGATTATTCACGCAGAGCATGGTGGCGGTAACAACTCTACTTTTGCCACACGCTGTGTCACCTCTTCGGGCACAGATACCTATTCCGCTATCGCGGCAGGTATCGGCTCCTTAAAGGGACCGCGTCACGGCGGCGCGAACATCAAGGTACACCGCATGGTGGCAGACATGAAGGCACATATCAGCGACCCCACAAACGAAGGCCAGGTTGCCGATTACTTAACTAAAATCATCCGTAAGGAAGCGGGCGACGGCACAGGTCTTATCTACGGTATGGGTCATGCGGTTTACACCCTTTCTGACCCGCGTGCCGTGATTTTAAAAGCACACGCTGAGGAATTTTCCAAGAAATGCGGCAGAGAGGATGACTTTAAAACCCTCAGCCTCATTGAATCCCTCACCCCGCAGCTTTTCTCCAAATATAAGGGCAGAAACAAGAAAATCTGCGCCAATGTAGATTTGTATTCCGGCCTAATTTACGATATGCTCGGCATTCCCGAGGAACTCTTTACGCCGCTCTTTATGTCCGCCAGAATCGCCGGCTGGACCGCGCACCGTATAGAGGAATTGACCTCGGCAAGCCGCATTATGCGCCCGGCTTATAAGAGTGTTGCTTTGCCGCAGGAATATGTGGCTCTCGGCGACAGAACTACCCCGTTCGGCGGTCAAAAGGCTTATATCCCGAAGGAAGAAAGATAATTCCCGGTAGAAAAGAATGCGTGCCCTGCGGTACGCAAAGAAAGTGAGACGTTAGCTTTATGCAACGAAAAGAATCAAAACTGGCAAGCAAAATTACAGGAGAAGCCCTGCTGTGGACGGCATTTGGTGCTGTTTTGGTCACTGCGGCGCTTCGCCTTGTGCAAATGTTTACCAATATCGAAGCGAATACCGGCTTCTTTAAGGCAACCGACTGGACAGTGTATACGGTCTATGGTGTCTTTGCGGTTTCCGTTATTTTGCTCTTTGTTTTATCTGCGGTTTCCAACCGCATTCCGGCTTCCCGACCGGTTTTCAGAAAAAGCCCCGGTTTAGTGTTCGCAGGCTTTTTGCTCGCCGTGGGTCTTGCTATGGATGCATCACTTTGCATCGTGCAGCTCATCCGTGCATTTAAGGGCTTGTCCGGCGAGGCTGTGACCGCCTTCCTCTTTACAGAAGGTATGTTCGCCGTGATTTTACGTGCGATTTGCGCCGTGGTTGCCTGTGTGTATTTCGTTTTGGTGGCACTTTCCTATGCCAGCGAAAATGCCACGTATTGTGATTATAAATTGATGGCACTTGCACCGCTCTTCTGGGCACTCTTCCGCATGGTGTCGAGATTTATGACAAAAATCAGCTTCTTAGAGGTTTCCGAGCTTATTTTTGAGCTTGTGCTTCTTGCATTCATGTCCCTTTTCTTCCTCTCCTTTGCCCGTGTATCTTCTCAAGTCGGTCAAAAGGGTGAAATGAAAAAGGTTGTACGCTACGGTATGATTGCCGGTTTCTGCGCGCTCTTTATCGCCTTAACCCGTTTGGTTTGCACCATCGGCGGCAGAGCAGAGCTTGTGGCAGATGGCTTCCCGTTCTCTGTTGCAGACTTAGGCTTCGGTGTGTTTGCGCTTCTTTATGTTTATGAGCATATGCGCTACGGCAGACCTGCTTCTGAGGATGATGAACTCGACGACGAATCGCAGTCTAAAAAAGCAGAAGGCAAAACAGAGAAAGAGGAAAAGACCTTAGAAAACGCATAAGGTTTTGTTTTAGCATTTTTAAAGCCTTCGGGCTTTTACGGAGGAATTTTTATGAAACTTATTTTAGCGATTGTCAATAGTGAAGATGCACCGGTTGTTCTTTCCGAACTCACCGGCAACGGATTTATTGTAACAAAGCTTTCTACTTCCGGCGGATTTTTACGCGCCGGTAACGTAACCATGTTCCTCGGTGTGGAAGAGGATCGCGTTCAAGCGGCACTCGACATTATTAAGGAATTCAGCAGTCAGAGAAAAGAAGCTGTACCGATCAGCTCCGGCTATATGGGCGATGCTATGCTTTCCCTGCCGGTCGAAGTGACCGTTGGCGGTGCAACCGTATTCATTCTCGACGTAGAGCAGTTCTATAAATTATGATGTGGCAGGAATTTCCTTTAGCGAAAAGCGACAGGGTTTTACTGGCGAATAAAATTGAAACCGAAACCTTGCCGCAAACCTTGCTTTTAGAGGGCGGTGACCCCGAAAGACGCAGTGCACTTGCCGACAAAATCGCCGAGGCACTCGTTTGCGTGGGCGAGGGCGAGAAGCCCTGCGGCGTGTGCCGTTCCTGTGTGAAATGTAAGGCAGAAAGCCATCCCGATATTAAACGCTTTGCGCCGCCGAAAAAGAATGCGGCGTTCAAGGTGGAAACGGCACGAGAAATCCGCAAGGATGCTTTCCTAGTGCCCAATGACGGCAAAAATAAGGTTTATATTTTGGAAGACAGCCAAAATATGAACGACAGCAGTGAAAATGCACTGCTCAAAATTTTGGAAGAACCGCCGCAGGGGGTGTTCTTCCTTTTAACCTGTCAAAGTGCTTCGGCAATGCTCCCGACCATTCTTTCGCGTGCTATGGTACTGCGTTTGACGGATGAGGCAGAAGAGGAATATTCCGACGAAGCAATGGAAATTGCGGCGGGAATTGCCAAATCCTTGGCAACAGGCACCGAGATGCAAACGCTTTTGAGCACCGCGAGCCTGGAAAAAGACAGGGACGAGGTCAAGGATGTTTTGTCTTTGCTCTCTCGCTTCTTCAGTGCGGCACTGCTCCTTAGAAACGGCAAATCCCCCGAAACGGCTTTGGCAGAAACGGCAAATCTTTTGGCGAGCCGCTTGACCGAAGCCAAACTCTATGCGCTGTTACAGGCGACAGAAGAACTCGAACTTTCCGCAAAGCGCAACGCCAACGTCAATTTGTTGGTTACGAGCCTTTGCTACAAATTAAGACGCAGTATGGAACATGATTCGAAAGGAATGAAAGCATGGCAGAAGTAGTCGGAATTCGATTTAAAGAAGTGGGTAAGATTTATTATTTCAGCCCGGACGGCATGACCTTCCAAAAGGGCGAGCGCGCGGTTGTGGAAACGGCACGCGGCATGGAATGCGGCGAAATCGCCATGGAGAATCGCGACATTCCCGATGAAGAAATCAAAAAACCCTTAAAGAAAATCGTTCGTGCCGCCACCGACGCGGATTTAAAAATCTTAAAGAGCAATAAAGAAAAAGAGAAAAAAGCCTTTACCATTTGCGAAAAGAAGATTAAAGACCACAAGCTCGATATGAAGCTCGTGGATGTAGAATATACCTTTGATTCCAGCAAAATTTTATTTTATTTCACCGCCGATGAGCGCGTGGATTTCCGTGAGCTTGTAAAAGACTTGGCGAGCGAATTTCGCACCCGTATCGAGCTTCGCCAAATCGGTGCGAGAGATGAAGCAAAAATGGTCGGCGGTTTCGGCATTTGCGGCAGACCCTTCTGCTGTGGCTCGTTCCTCGGCGATTTTCAGCCGGTATCCATTAAAATGGCAAAGGAACAGGGGCTTTCCCTTAATCCTACCAAAATCAGCGGTACCTGCGGCAGACTCATGTGCTGTCTCAAATATGAGCAGGAAGCCTATGAGCATCTTCTGCGCCACACCCCGAAGGTTGGCGCACTCGTCAACACTCGAGAGGGCAGAGGCACGGTGCTCGAAACCAATCTTTTGACCGGTATGCTGAAAGTAAGTCTTGATCGTCGCCCCGATGCGGCCCCGGTTTGGATGGACCGCCACGAGGTAAAACTTGTTAAAAATTCCCAAATCCGTGTGGAAAAGAAGGACATCGAAGCCTTAAAAGGCATGGAATAAAAAAAGACTTGCTATTTTAAAAAAATGTGCTAGAATAATGTTACAATCTTTAAGGGAGGTTTAAATTATGGCATACAAAATTACAGATGATTGCATCGCTTGTGGTGCATGTGCAGCAGAATGCCCGGTAGAGGCAATTTCCGAAGGTGACGGCAAATACGTAATCGACGCAGATACCTGCATCGACTGTGGTACTTGCGCAGATACCTGCCCGGTAGGCGCTCCCCAGGCTGACTAAGCAAAACAACAAAAAAGGCTGTCGAGGAAACTCGGCGGCCTTTTTTCTTTCTTTTTTTTAAAGATTGTGGTACAATAAGATATGAATATCTATACTGGGTAAATGGTAGCTGATTTTTAAAAATCACAGCGAGGATAAGGATTTTTCATGGAAACAAAGCTTTTAGAATCGGAACATATTGAATATTTAAACCGTGAGGTCGGCGTGATTGTTTCACCCCTGCACACCTTCGGTACGGATGCTCTGCTCCTAGCGGATTTTGCCGCACCGCGACGCAGCGATTGGCTTTGCGATTTCGGCACTGGCTGTGGAATTATTCCTATGCTGTGGTTCCGAGACGGAAAAGGCGCGCACATCGACGGCGTAGAATTGCAGGAGGCAGGCTATAATCAGCTTTGCCGCACGGTTTCGATGAATCATGCCGAAACGACCGTGCAGCCGCATCATTTGGATTTAAAGCTCGCGGCAGATGTGCTCGAAAAAGGCAAATACGATTGCATCACCATGAATCCGCCCTATACGCCCGCAGGTAAGGGGATTCCCAGTCAAAAAGCACATGAAAAAACGGCACGTCACGAGGTGGCTTGTACATTTTCAGATATTTTTGGCGCGGCGAAAAAGCTTCTGCGCTACGGTGGCAAAATGTGTGTATGCTTTAGACCCGAACGCTTGGCGGAAGCCATGCTCGAAATGCAAAAACAAGGGATTGAGCCGAAAAGAATGCGCCTTGTAGCGAAGAATCCCGAAAGCGCACCGTGGCTTTGTTTGTTAGAGGGTCGCTACGGCGGTAAGAGCGGCATTACAGTTTTGCCGAATCTCTTCCTATATGAACAGGACGGCAGTTATACAGAAGAAATGCACCGCATTTACGGGGCATATAAGGATAAAGGAGAACACTAATGGCAGGTATTTTATATGTAGTGGGCACGCCCATCGGCAACCTTTCGGATTTCTCTCCGCGTGCGGTAGAAACCCTCAAAACCTGTGATTTTATCGCGGCAGAGGATACGCGGGTGACGCGCAAGCTTTTAAATAAATTTGAAATCAAGAAACCGGCAGTCAGCTATTATGAGCACAACCGCAAAGAAAGCGGTGAAAAGATTTTGGCTCGTCTTTTGGGCGGCGAAAGCTGTGCCCTTGTGACCGATGCCGGTATGCCTGCCATTTCCGACCCCGGCGAGGACCTTGTGCGCCTTTGCCACGAAGCCGGCGTCAAGGTGGAATCCGTGCCCGGTCCGACCGCCTTTGCAACGGCTATGGCGATGTCGGGTCTGCCCTCGGGTCGATTCACATTTGAAGGCTTTTTAAGCGTCAACAAGCCCTCCAGAAGAGAGCATCTGGAAAGCGTCAAGGATGAACAGCGCACGATGATTTTCTACGAAGCGCCTCATAAGCTCGCCGCAACGCTTCGCGATATGTATCAAGCTTTCGGCGACCGTGAAATCGCCCTTGTCAAGGAACTTACCAAGCTCCACGAAACCGTAGAGCGCACCACGCTTTCTGCGGCGGCGGAAAAATATGCCGAAATTCCGCCAAAAGGGGAATTCGTGATTGTGATTTCCGGTGCGGAAAAAAAGGTGGAGGAATGGACCTTAGCGCGTGCCGTTGCCTACGCCAAAGAGCAAAACGAAAACGGAAAATCGAAATCCGAAGCGGCAAAGCTTGCGGCACACGTGAGCGGCATTAAAAAAAGTGAAATCTATAAGGGTTTAGAGGAGAACTAAAATGGAATACTGGTATTTGTGGCTGATTTTTATTTTGCTTTGCGTGCTGACGGTTTTTGTATTGCATAAAGCGTCTGCGGCGCTCGGCGTCAATAATGCCGAACGCGAGCGCATGACAGCGGAATTAAAACGCCTGAAGGAATTAAAAGAAACCTATCAAAATGCCGATGCCGAAACCGTGCAAAAGGCAGAGCCTATGGAACTTTTAGAGGGTGTCAATGCCGTTTTGCAGGCGAGAGTTGAAAAAGCGGACGATGCCGAAAAATGCTTCGAGACTTTTTCCCTGCCTCAACAGTATATGTATACGCTTTTATATTATTTGGAGGACAGCGAAGAAAATCCGGCTTTCTTTCTGCGTCATAACGGCGAGCCGCTGTTGAGCCTTGCCGCACCGACCTTAGAAGCCATCGGCGAATCCGAACTTTCCGAGGCACTCTTTACCTATTTTAAAGACCAAAAAGAAAAGGGCGACGTCGTAACCGACGAGGCCCTGCAAGAAGCATATGAAAAAACGAGTAAAGCGCAGTTCGATAAAGCCCGCATTTTAAAGCATGCAAAAGCGTATATCGAAGCGCATCACGAAGAAATTCTTTCTTAAAGACTGTCTGCTTCTGCCAAAGCGGCGAAAAGCTTCTTTAAGATTTCTTCACTCTTTTCTACTGTGGTTTCCACACAAAGCGGCGCTGCAGCTGTGACGGGTGTACGCCGTGTCGGCTTTTCTGCATAAGGAAAAATCATATCCAATGCGGCACTATCGGCAACGTAAGCGGCTTTTGCGGGAAAGTGAATCCATTCTTTGGGAATAATGCCTGCTGAACTGGCGTGTAAAATAATTCTATAAATACTCAGTGCAAAAAAATCTTGAATTTGCTGTGGATTGACTTCACTGGATTCCACGAGCATATCGCTGATTCTAGCGGCGGCTCGAAAGGTGGTCGCTAAGCGAAACTCTGCATCCTGTGCACGGTCGGTAGTGTCCAGCAGTTCTGAAAACATGCGTTTGGAATCGCTTACACCCAAAAGATAATCACAGCTCACGTCATAATAGGCGGCGGCTTTGCAAAGAAATTCAAGACCGCATTCGCGAATGCCGTTTTCGTAATGCGAAAGTAGTGCTCCCGAAATGCCGAGCGCTGTGGCGGCTTCTTTTTGACTGATGCCGCGTTCTTTACGTAGTGCGGCAAGACGAGAAGAAAAAAGCAGATTTTGCATGGAAATCCCCCTCAAAATATACTGTTTGTAGATACAGTTTAACATAAATTTTACATTTTGTATAGGCAAAGGAGAAAAATATGAAAACTTATAAAATTCATTTAATTCGTCACGCGATGACCGAAGGCAACCTCGCGGGACAGTATATCGGTCACACGGATATGGATGTTACACCCGAGGGCTTAAAGCAGGCGGACGAGCTGATTGAGGAATACGGCGGCTATCCCGAGGTGGATGCGGTTTTCTCCAGCCCGTTAAAGCGTTGCTTGCAAACGGCAAAGCACATTTACCCCGACAAAAATCCGATTGTGTTAAACGATTTAATCGAATATGACTTCGGCGAATTCGAGGGCAGAACTGCCGATGAATTAAAGGATACCGAAGCGTTCCAGACCTGGCTCGCCGGTACGCACCCGGAAACACCCGTGCCGTTCGGTGAAAGCCAAATTGCCTTTAATAAACGTATTTGCGGTTGCTTTGCCGGCATTGTCAACGGCATTATTCAGGCAGGCGTAGAAAGCACCGCGGTCTTTACCCACGGCGGCGTAATTATGGCACTTATGACAGCATTTGCCCTGCCCGAAGCTCCGATGCACGAGTGGATGACCCCGAACGTTTGCGGCTATACTTTGCGTATTGACCCGGCAGTTTGGGCACGTTGCGGCAAGCTCGAAGCTTTTGCTGAATGCCCGGCGATTCCGCTCAGTGACGAGCAGGAATATGCCCTTTGGGACTATTACCGTGAGGACGATGCAGACATCTCCGAATATATTTAAAATGCCCCTTAAATCTTTGGCTTTTTATTGATAAATCGAGGTTTTCGTGATAGAATAAAAAAGGTACACCTCGAATTTTATTTTGTAAAATTTACAAAGGGGAGACAGATTATGCAAATGACTTTTCGCTGGTTTGGAGACGATAAGGACACTGTAACGCTGTCTCAAATCCGTCAGATTCCGAATGTCAAAGGCGTAGTTCCGGCACTGCATTATTTACCTGCCGGCGAGGCTTGGCCTCTTGCGGATGTTTTAAAGCTGAAAGCCCAAATCGAAGCGGCGGGTCTTACCATGGAATGTATCGAGAGTGTCAATGTTCATGAGGATATTAAGCTCGGGCTTCCCTCGAGAGACCGCTATATCGAGAACTACAAAACCTCGATTCGTAATCTGGCGCAAGCGGGCGTCAAGGTGATTTGCTATAATTTCATGCCCGTATTTGACTGGACCAGAACGGATTTGGCGTTTGAAACCGCCGACGGCTCGAACTGCCTTTCCTATGACGGTTTACAGATTGAGGGCAAAACCCCCGAAGAAATGTTCAAAGAGACGGATGCCAATTCCGGCGGCTATGCGATGCCCGGTTGGGAGACTGAGCGCATGGGCGAAATCAAGTCTCTTTTTGCTCAATATAAGGGCATGACCAAAGAACAGCTTTTCGATAATTTGGTATATTTCTTACAGGCGATTGTGCCGACCTGCGAAGAGGTAGGCGTCAAAATGGCGATTCACCCGGACGATCCGCCATGGGATATTTTCGGTCTGCCGCGTATTATTACGAATTTAGAGAGCTTCGAGCGTCTCTTTGCGGCAGTGCCCAGTCCTGCGAACGGTGTTACATTCTGCACAGGCTCTCTCGGTGCGAATGTAAATAACGATTTGCCGGCGATGATTCGTAAAATCGGCGACCGCATTTATTTTGCACATCTTCGTAATATAAAAGTGACAGACAGACATTTCAACGAAACCGCACACGAAAGTAGGGAAGGCTCTCTCGATATGTATGAAATCGTAAAAGCGCTCTATGAGGTAGGTTTCGATGGTTATGTGCGCCCCGACCACGGCAGAATGATTTGGGGCGAAACCGGTAGACCCGGCTACGGCTTATTTGACCGTGCACTCGGCGTATGCTATTTGAACGGTTTATTTGAAGCGGTAGAAAAGTCACAAAACGAAAAACAGTAAGGGGGAGGGAAACCAATGATTCATGAGAATTTAAAAAATCGTGTAGCTGTTGTTACAGGCGGCGGCGGTGTGCTTTGCAGTGACTTTGCAAAAACACTGGCAAAGCAGGGGGTAAAGGTTGCCGTTTTAGATTTGAATGAAGAAGCGGCGCAAAGAGTTGCAGAGGAAATCAAAGCCGACGGGGGCGAGGCGATCAGCGTAAAGTGCAATGTGCTGGATACAGAAAGCGTGAAAGCGGCAAGAGAAATCGTGCTGTCTAAGTTCGGCCCCTGCGATATTTTGCTCAATGGTGCGGGCGGCAATAATCCCCGTGGCACCACCACCAAGGAAACGCTCGAGAAAATCGACTTAGAGGGTAAGGATGAAAACATCAAAACCTTTTTCGATTTAGACCCCGAGGGCATTTCCTTTGTGTTTGATTTGAACTTCCTCGGTACGCTGATTCCGACACAGGTTTTTGCTAAGGATATGGCGAAGCGTGAAAACGGCGTCATCGTGATGATTTCTTCGATGAATGCGTTCTGCCCGCTTACCAAAATTCCGGCGTATTCTGCGGCGAAAGCGGCAGTTTCCAACTTTACCCAATTCATGGCAGTGCATTTTGCCGATGTAGGCATCCGTGTGAATGCGATTGCACCCGGCTTCTTTTCTACCCAGCAGAACAAAACTCTGCTTTGGAAGGAAGACGGCACACCGACGGCGAGAACCGGCAAAATCTTAGCAGCAACACCGATGAAGCGCTTTGGCAAGCCTGAGGAGCTGGAGGGTATTTTGCTCTTCCTTTGCGACGAAACCTACTCCAGCTTTGTAACGGGAACAACCATTCCCGTGGATGGCGGCTTCAGTGCCTATTCGGGTGTATAAGGAGATAAGACTATGGTGTTTTTTGCATTGGCGTTTATCTTTTTGATTGTGGGCATTGTTTTGCTCGCCCGCTGTATGATGCTCCGTAAAAAGGCGCACGAAGCGGAAAATTCTTATAATATCGAAACCAAAGAAAAAGAAACGGAGAAAGCCGAAACCTATTATAAAAAAGCCAACAAGCTTTTAGGTTTTGGAATCCTTTGTTTAGTGCTGGCAGAAAGCTTTATTTTAATTGGCAATCATATGAAATAAGCGGAGGCATCCCCATGGATTTACAGCTTCGTAAAAAAGACGATTGTACTTTTGATATGATTTCTCTCGGCGAAATCATGCTTCGACTGGACCCCGGCGAGGGCAGAATTAAAACCGCACGTTCTTTCAGAGCCTGGGAGGGCGGCGGCGAATACAATGTCGCCAGAGGTCTTAGACGCTGTTTCGGTTTGAAAACTGCGGCGGTTACTGCTTTTGCGGATAACGAGATCGGCAGACTTTTGGAAGATTTTATGTTACAGGGCGGTGTAGACACCAGCCTAATTAAATGGATGCCCTATGACGGTATCGGCAGAACCGTGCGAAATGGTATCAACTTTACCGAACGTGGCTACGGTATTCGTGGCGCACTCGGCGTTTCCGACCGAGGCAATACTGCTGTGTCACAGCTTAAAAAAGGGGATATTGATTTCGAATATATTTTTGGTACGCTCGGTGTTCGATGGCTGCATACCGGCGGCATTTTTGCGGCGCTTTCCGAAACCTCTGCAGAGGTCGTTTTAGAAGCTGTAAAGACCGCAAAAAAATATGGTACCGTGGTTTCCTATGACCTCAACTACCGCCCCTCCCTTTGGAATTCTATCGGCGGCAAGGCAAAGGCACAGGAAGTTAACCGCGAAATTGCAAAATATATCGACGTTATGATTGGTAACGAAGAAGACTTTACCGCTTGCCTCGGCTTTGAAATCCCGGGCAACGATGAAAATTTAAAAACCCTCCATGTGGACGGCTACTGCAAAATGCTCGAAGAAGCCTTCCGCGTTTATCCGAATTTTAAGGTCATCGGCACAACGCTTCGCACGGTAAAAACGGCGACCGTAAATGATTGGTCTGCGCTTTGCTATGCAGACGGTAAAGCGTATAAAGGCATGGAGTTTAAAGACCTTGAAATTCTCGACCGTGTCGGTGGCGGAGACAGCTTTGCTTCCGGATTTATTTATGGACTCATGACTACAGGTGACCCGCAAACGGCGGTAAATTACGGTGTGGCGCACGGTGCGCTCGCTATGACCACCTCCGGCGACACCTCTATGGCATCGCTCAAAGAAGTCGAAAACTTACTTTCCGGCAAGGGTGCCAGAGTGCAGCGATAAGGAGAATTTAAATGGATAAACAAACGGTTCTTCAAAAATTGCAGGAATGCGGTGTCGTGGCTGTCGTTCGCGGCAACTCCGTAGAAGAAGCCATTGCCATTACGGATGCTTGTGTAGCTGGTGGTGTAACCGCGATTGAGCTTACCTTTACTGTACCGCATGCCGATAAAGTCATCGCAGAGCTTTGCGAGCGCTATCAAGATAACCCCGATGTTTTAATCGGTGCAGGCACGGTTTTAGACCCCGAAACCGCAAGAGCGGCGATGCTTGCCGGCGCGCAGTACATCGTCAGCCCGTCTTTGAATATTGAAACCTTGCAGCTTTGCAACTCTTATGCCGTGCCGATGATTCCGGGCATCATGACCGTTCGCGAAGCCCTTATGGCACTCGAAAACGGGGCAGATATTTTAAAGGTATTCCCCGCAGACCTCTTCGGCCCGAAGATTATTAAAGATATTTTAGGCCCGGTTCCCCATGCGAAGCTCATGCCCACAGGCGGTGTGCATGCAGACAATGTCGCAGAGTGGATTCATGCCGGTGCTGTGGCAGTCGGTGCAGGCAGCTCTTTAACTGCCGGCGCAAAGACAGGCGATTATGCATCTATCACCGAAACTGCCAAGAAGTTTAAAGCGAATATTCTCGCGGCGCGTGCAAAATAACGCGCGCCGTGTGATTATAAATTTATATATTATTTTAAAGGAGATAGAAATATCATGGAAAAAACAGTTTTAGTTGAAACATCTGCTCGTCACGTACACGTGACACAGGAAACCCTCGAAATCCTCTTCGGTGAGGGTTATCAGCTTACCAAGAAAAAAGACCTCTCTCAGCCCGGCCAGTTCGCTTGCGAAGAGAGAGTACAGGTTATCGGCGCAAAAAGCAGCTTCCCGGCTGTTTCCATTTTAGGTCCGGTTCGCTCTGCAAACCAGGTTGAAATTTCCGCTTCCGATGCTCGTTCCATCGGCGTTAAAGCTCCCGTTCGTGAAAGCGGCGACGTAAAGGGCAGCGGTGCTTGCAAGCTCGTTGGTCCTAAGGGCGAAGTAGAACTCGAGGAAGGCGTTATCATCGCTAAGAGACATATACATATGACTCCCGAAGATGCAGAAAAATACGGCCTTAAAGATAAGGACGTTGTTTCTGTTGAAATCAAGTCCGACGAGCGTTCTCTCGTATTCGGTGACACCGTAGTTCGTGTTAGCCCGTCTTATGCACTCGCTATGCACATCGACACCGACGAATCCAACGCTGTTATGGCACCGGCAGGCACTCTCGGCGTAATTTTATAAGCGGAGGCTTTCTATGGAACAGAAAAAATCCAAGGCGCAACCTATGGGTCTTGCATTAGATGTTACCCTTACGGCGATGTTCACTGCCATTACGGCGGTGCTCTCGCAGGTAGCGATTCCGATAGGCCCTGTGCCGATTTCTTGTTCTTTGATTGCTGTTTATCTTACAGGACTTTTGCTCTCCCCGAAGCTTGCCGTGCTTTCCCAAGTGGTTTATCTGCTACTCGGCGCGGTGGGCGTTCCTGTGTTTGCAAACTTCGGCGCAGGCATTGCCAAGCTTGCGGGGCCGACCGGCGGCTATTTAGTCGTTTATCCGGTTTTAGCCCTCGGCATTTCTCTTGCCATGCGTCTCTATGATAAGAAAATTGCAGACAAACAGAGTAAGTCCAAAGCGGCTCTCGGAAAGCGCGTTGCTTTCTTAGCGGTCACCTTGACCTTGGCGCTTGTGCTTTGCTACGCGACCGGCACAATTTGGTTTGTGCTTTATTCGGGCGCCAGCTTCCAAAAGGCACTTTCCTTGACCGTGATCCCTTTTATTGCCGGCGATATTGTAAAAATCATCCTTTGCGTGATTTTAACAATATCCTTGCGCCCTTTATTTTTAAAAACCGTAAAAAAGCATAGACCTTAATGGTCTATGCTTTTTTTACAAAAGAGAGGAGAAACGTTTTGCAGAATACAATCTTCGTACAACGAGGTGTGTTTACAGACGGACAGGGCAGAGAGCGCATTTTTAATGGCGTCAATATTGTGGATAAAAATGCGACCTATTTAGAAGAAAAGAAATTTAAAAAAACATGGAATGACAAGACCTTGCAAAAGCTCAAAGGTCTGGGCATCAACCTCATTCGCATCGGCTTTACCTGGGCGGAAATCGAGCCACAGCCCGGCGCCTATGATGAAGCCTATTTGCAAGTTTTAGACAGAGAAGTGGCCTACTGCGAAAAATACGGCATACATTTTTATTTAGATTGTCACCAGGATTTATACACTGGTGAGGGACTCAAAAACTTTGGGAATGGTGCACCCAAGTGGGCGGTTTTAGACGGCGGCAAACCGCGATATAAGCCGGCACTCATTTGGGCAGAAGGGTATTTTTATGGCAAAAGCATCATGCAAGCCTTCCAAAGCTTTTGGGAAAACCAACCCGTTGAGGGCAAGGGCTTGCAGGATCGTTTTGCCGAGATGTGGAAAATGCTGGCGGCACGTTATGCCGGCAGTCCGTATTTCTTCGGCTTCGATTTTTTCAACGAGCCTTATCCCGGAAACAATGGCGGCAAGGTCTTTACCGCGGTATTAGAAAGCACGGTCGCGTTGGTGTGCCGGGATTGCGGCTTGCCCGTGCCCGATTTGCATTTAGCGGCAGAATTTAAAGAGGGCGCACCGAAGGAATTTTTTAAAGTCTGCAAACAGGTGGGCGCTTTCTTCAAAAAGTCCGATTTTAGAAAGGCCTTTTTCAAACGCTTTAACAGTACAGAGGGCTTTCACGAAATGGTGCTTCCTGCACTGCCCTATATTGCGGCGTTCGATAAAAATTACTATACGCCGTTTTTGGAAAAGATGACGGCGACGGTGCGTTCGGTGACAGATAGAGGCATTATCCTTATGGAAAATTCCTATTATTCTAATTTGGGAATTCCCTATTCCGCCGAAAAGCCAGCAGGGGAAGTACAGGTAGCATTCGCGCCGCACGGCTATGATATTTGGGTGGATTCTCCGCTGTACGATTATGCGAATAACAACCGCGTATATTCAATTTTCCGCGAGCATAGCCGTTCGCAGAAGCGATTGCAGACACCCGTTTTGGTCGGCGAATACGGCGGCGGCTCGAACGGCACAAGGTGGCTTTCGCATTTGGATTTTCTGCTCGATTATTTCAACTCGCAGAAATGGAGCAGTACCTACTGGGTATTTTCGAATAAGCTTTTTTTCGAGCCTCTGCGCTCGCACTTGTCCAGACCCTATCCGCAGGCGGTCTGCGGCGAGCTTCTTTCCTTTCGGCAGGATAGAATCGAGGACAGCTTAACCCTGCAATTTTCGACAAAAGAAAGCTTTACGCATACAAATACCGAAATTTTCCTCCACAAGCCGCCAAAACGCGTGATTTGCGATGCCCCCTACCGTTTAGAACCTTCCAGTGAAAACACCGCGATGCTCTATATAAAGCCGATTTTGGGCGAACATAAAGTGAAGGTTTATTTTTAAAACGAATAAAAAAGCTCTGCTTCCGAAAGGGGAGCAGGGCTTTTCCTTATATATATAGATTAATTAGCGCTTTCGTTCGGGAGAGAGGCATTCTGCTGTTCTTCCTCTGCTTCTGCTTTCTCTTCTGCTGTGCGCTGTGCCTCAAATTCCTGTGCCAGTGTATCGGTATTTGGCAAGAACTCCAAAGAATTCACAATGGCAAAGGCTTCCTCTATATCTTGCTCTGGAATCCGAAGGACAACTTGATAGCAGATGTTGAGGTCTGTTTTTTCGTATAGTTGCAGGTTTACAAAAACATAATTTTCTTGCGGGATATCCATGATTTGCATAAATCCGCAATAGGTCGATGTATCTAAGGCGTAGATTTCTTTCAGCCCGGCAGAGGTGACCATTTTCTGCATAAGCAAAATATTACAAAAATAAAAGCGTTCTTTAGAAAGTGGGAAAAAGTCCCGAAAATGAATATCATAGGGCGCTTTGAAGGAAGCATAGTGGGATGAAAATGGATTGTAGCCGAGGATATCCATAAAGATTTGTTCCGCTTTTTCCTTTTGCTCTGCGTTAAAGTCAGCTTCAAAATCTTCTTGTGAGAAAACGTCGCGACCTTTTTGGAAAATGACTCTATACTCCAATCCGTCTTTTTGCTTTTGGAATATTGTGGATAGGGCGCTTTCCTGGGCTTGCTCATAGTCTGCGGGGAGCGTAACTTGATAATAGGCAGCATCTACCGTTTGCGTTTCTTCCTGAAATCGAATTTCGGATTTATCATAGGGTTGTAATTGTTGAAAACTAGCGTTTGGCGATGTACCTAAAGCTTGTGTTGTGCTCAATACAACATTGTAGACTAAGAAAAGACAGAGTATCAGCATAAGGAAAAGCCAAATATCTGTGGAAATCCATTTTTTGTTTAGCGCTTTTTTATCAACAGGCAAATAATACCCCTCGGGAACTGCATATTGCACAGCTGCCTTTTTAGTCTTTTTCATTTCAAAATTTCCCCCTTATTCGACAGCCTGTGCATCGGCGTTATCTGTTTCGGCAAAAGACTGGCTTTCTTCAAAATCTTCTCGGAAATCGGCTTCATATTCTGCATTAAACTTTTCTGTACGTTCTTTGGCATCCGGCAAAATCTCCATGGAATTAAAAATGCCGTACAGCACCTGCGGGTCGCTGTGATTTGCGACCAGCAAAAAGGTGTATTGTGTATCCAAATCTTCTTTCAAATAGACATTCACAAGAATTCTGTTTTGCTGATGTTCTTCATTTGCCATGTCAAACACATAGGCAAAATAGGTGGGGGCTTCGATACGGTAGGCGGCTTGGATGTCTGTCGGATACGCCGTAGCTTTCCCAATCAAAATCCCCATATAGGCGGTCATGCTGTTTTTATCCCATAATTTTACAGATTCCTCATTGATGGAGAACATCGCTTCATTCATATAAAAATAAGAACTGTAGGGGTCATAGCCGAATTTTTCACGGATCGTGTCGTGAAATTTCTTTACGTCCTCCGGATTTTCGTCTTTTAGAGTTTCTTCAAGGATATTTCCGCCCATTGACGAAGACTCGCTGCCTTTATCTATGAGAACGCTGACAAGCTCCTCCCCATTCGTATAGCGATACCCTTCTTTCTCTGAAAGCATGTCAGAGTCATTGTTTAACAGCTCACATTTTGCCGGAATGGTCAACCGAAATGCACCGACTTCCACGGTCTTTGTTTCTCCGGAAAGTGTAATATCTCCCTTGTCGTATTCTTCGGCAAGCACGTGAACAACATCTAGTTCTTCTCCGAAAGTTTGCTGAATAAAAGCCTTTTGCATGACATTGGCGAAAACAACAAGGAGCAAAACGCCTAAAACAAGCAGAATAACCGCCATAAGAATAAGCTTATAGCCCTTCTTTTTCTGCACCTTTTTGTCGGTAGGTAAATAGTACCCTGCGGGAACGACATAGTTTAACGCCGGACTTTGTTTCATATTTTTATCCCCCATATGATAGAAAATAGTATATTCTCCTACAGTAGAACAGCTATTCCACTTCGCCCTTTATAGCTGCCTGTGCTTCGGCATTTTGTGCTTCCATCGTTATTTTATCGGTGCTTTCTTTGGCATTGGGAAGAAGCTCTAAAGAATTGATTATGCCGAAAGCCATATTCTCGGATGCAGAATTTTCCATTTTATAGCTTATGGTACACAGATACTGCGTATCTAAATCTGCCTTGTCATAAACATAGATTTGTGCGACCTTTGCGGTTTCGCCCAAAGGCATGATTTCAATAAAAGCCATGTAATCCGGCTTTTCAATTTGATATACCGTCTCGGTTGTAGTGAAAAGCAGCTGCTTTTGTGTGAGAAAAAAGGTATATGTGAGCATGCTGCTTATGTTATACCGTTTTGCATCGGCAGGCTTTACCGAAAGGGTAGTTTTTTTGTAAAGATACCAAGAAGAAAATGGATCATAGCCTAAGGTCTTTTCAAAAACTTTTGTATACAGCGAAGCGGAAAAAAGTCCCTCTGCGGAGAAAAGACCCAGCGCAGCTGTGCCCCCATCTCTCTGCAGATTATAATTGATTTTATCCACCAGTATTTGTATCTGTGCTTTGCCGTTTTCCTTATAAACGTATGTGGCGTTGGTTTCCGGTTCCTCCGGGTTTTTTGCTTGTATTGTTTCAGCATTTGCCGGGAGGGTTAAACGGAACGGACCGGCCTCAACGACTTTGGTCTCTCCGGATAAGGTGAGATTACTCTTATCGTACGGTGTGGGGTCGACCGAAAGAATATCCCCATAGGCTTTTGTGAGTGCTGTCATCTGTATATTCCAGAATAAGATAGGCAACCCGATGCTGAAGAGCAATGCAGCGACTAAAAGAAGGGCGACTGCCATAAGAATAAGCTTATTGCCTGTCTTGGTTTGCGCCCTTTTGTCGGCGGGTAAATAGTACCCTGCGGGAACGACATAACTCAGCGCCGGACTTTGTTTCTTTTTCATAAATTATCCCCCATAATATACTTACACTATAAGTATAACAGGAAAAAAGTTTTCGTCAAGGAAAAGCGAATGACCGAATCCACAAACAAATTACCGAAGCTTTGGGCAAAATGTAAAGAAAGCGGTTCTGAAATTTCTGTGGACGGTACTATTTTAAGAAAAGACAAACAAAAAAGCCTTCCCCTTTTGCAAAGGGAAGGCTTTTTATTATTGCTTATTCAAGCGAATCGGGACTGTTTCTTATTTCTCGTCCTTGATTGCTGCCTGTGCTGCTGCAAGACGTGCAATCGGAACACGGAACGGGGAGCAGGAAACGTAGTCAAGACCGATTTCGTGGCAGAACTCAACGGAAACCGGGTCACCGCCGTGCTCACCGCAGATACCGCAGTGAAGCTTGCCGTTAACGGGCTTGCCGAGTTCGAGAGCCATCTTCATGAGCTTGCCAACGCCGTTCTGGTCGAGCTTTGCGAAGGGATCAGCTTCATAAATCTTGCTGTCATAGTAAGCGGAAAGGAACTTACCAGCGTCGTCACGGCTGAAGCCGAAGGTCATCTGGGTAAGGTCGTTTGTGCCGAAGCAGAAGAAGTCAGCTTCCTTAGCGATTTCGTCTGCGGTAAGGCATGCACGCGGGATTTCCATCATGGTACCAACTTCGTACTTGAGGTCGATGCCTGCTGCTGCGATTTCAGCATCAGCGGTTTCAACAACAACGTTCTTAACGAACTTGAATTCCTTAACTTCGCCAACGAGCGGAATCATGATTTCCGGAACGATGTTCCAATCCGGATGCTTCTTCTGAACGTTGATAGCTGCGCGGATAACAGCGGTTGTCTGCATCTTTGCAATTTCCGGATAAGTTACGGTAAGACGGCAGCCACGGTGACCCATCATCGGGTTGAATTCGTGGAGGCCAGCGATGATAGCCTTGATGTCAGCAACGGATTTGCCCTGAGCATCTGCAAGAGCCTTAATGTCATCTTCTTCAGTGGGAACGAACTCATGAAGAGGCGGATCAAGGAAGCGGATAGTAACTGCGTTGCCTTCGAGAGCTTCGTAGAGAGCTTCGAAGTCGCCCTGCTGATAAGGAAGAATCTTAGCAAGAGCTGCTTCTCTTTCTTCGATGGTGTCAGCACAAATCATCTCACGGAAGGGAGCGATTCTGCTCTCTTCGAAGAACATGTGCTCTGTACGGCAGAGGCCGATGCCTTCTGCGCCGAGTTCGCGAGCTTTGATAGCGTCACGAGGAGTATCAGCATTGGTACGAACCTTAAGAGTTCTGTACTTGTCAGCCCAAGCCATGATTCTGCCGAATTCGCCAGCGATTTCAGCGTCAACGGTCGGGATGATGCCGTCATAAATGTTACCGGTAGAACCGTCGATGGAGATGTAGTCGCCTTCGGTGAAGGTCTTGCCAGCAAGTTCAAACTTCTTGTTAGCTTCATCCATCTTGATGTCGCCGCAGCCGGATACACAGCAAGTACCCATACCACGAGCAACAACAGCTGCGTGAGAAGTCATACCACCACGAACGGTGAGGATGCCCTGAGCAGCCTTCATGCCGGTGATGTCTTCGGGAGAAGTTTCAAGACGAACAAGAACAACCTTTTCGCCTTTTTCGTTCCATGCAACAGCGTCGTCAGCGTTGAATACGATCTTACCACAAGCAGCACCAGGAGATGCGCCGAGGCCCTTACCAGCCGGAACAGCCTTTTTAAGAGCAGCGGTATCGAACTGCGGGTGAAGAAGGGTGTCGAGGTTTCTCGGGTCGATCATAGCAACTGCCTGCTTTTCATCGATCATGCCTTCGTCAACGAGGTCGCAAGCGATCTTGAGAGCTGCCTTAGCGGTTCTCTTACCATTTCTGGTCTGGAGCATGTAGAGCTTACCAGCTTCAACTGTGAACTCCATGTCCTGCATGTCTCTGTAGTGATCTTCAAGGGTTGCGCAAACCTTCTGGAAGTCTGCGAAAGCCTGCGGGAATTCCTGTTCCATCTGAGCGATGGGCATGGGAGTACGAACGCCAGCAACAACGTCTTCGCCCTGTGCGTTCTTTAAGAACTCACCCATAAGGCCCTTTTCACCGGTTGCGGGGTCACGAGTAAATGCAACACCAGTACCGCAATCGTCGCCCATGTTACCGAATGCCATCATCTGAACGTTAACAGCGGTACCCCAGGAGTACGGAATATCGTTGTCACGACGGTAAACGTTAGCACGCGGGTTGTCCCAAGAACGGAAAACAGCTTCGATAGCGCCCATGAGCTGTTCCTTAGGATCAGTCGGGAAATCTACGCCGATTTTGCTCTTGTATTCAGCCTTGAACTGACCTGCGAGTTCTTTAAGATCCTCAGCGGTGAGTTCAACGTCCTGCTGAACGCCACGGTCAGCTTTCATCTTGTCGATGAGTTCCTCGAAGTACTTCTTACCAACTTCCATAACAACGTCGGAGTACATCTGGATAAATCTTCTGTAGCAGTCCCAAGCCCAACGCGGGTTGCCGGACTTAGCGGAAATAGCCTCAACAACGTCTTCGTTAAGACCAAGGTTTAAGATGGTGTCCATCATACCGGGCATAGATGCTCTAGCGCCGGAACGAACGGAAACGAGAAGCGGATTTTCCTTATCGCCGAACTTTTTGCCGGTGATGCCTTCCATCTTCTCAATATATTCCATGATTTCTGCCTGAATATCAGCATTGATTTTCTTGCCATCCTCATAGTACTGTGTGCAAGCTTCGGTTGTGATGGTGAAGCCCTGCGGAACCGGAAGGCCAAGACCGGTCATTTCAGCGAGGTTTGCACCTTTACCGCCGAGAAGGTTACGCATGTCTTTGTTGCCTTCAGAGAACAAATAGACGAACTTTTTGCTCATTTCTGATTACCTCCAAAAAATTTAAGTTTTATTGGTTGTCCGAAAAACGAGAGGTTTTTCGGGACACAATTAACCGATAGCTATTATAACAGATATTTTTTTCAAATACCATAGTTTTCTGTGATTTTTTAAAAGTTTCGGCAGTATTTTGAAACTCTAAAACATTTTTTGAACATTTTATAGGATTTTGCACAATAGACCGTTACTTTCCTTGGCGATTTTTCAAAAATTATTGCAAAAAAGCCCTCTCCGCAAACGGGAGAGGGCAAGTATCGTTTCTTTATTCTTCTTCGGTTTCTTCCGCTTCCTTGGCTTCGCTCAGAGCGATGGAAAGCTGGTCGGGGCAGGAGGTCATTTTAAAACCACAGCGGATGCCTTGTAAATCGGCGATAACTTCATCGACATTTCTGCCGGCAACGAGGGCACAAATGCCTTTCTGGTTGCCGTCGCAGCCACCGTAAAATTTTACCGACTGAATGGTGTCGCCGTCGAGCTCTACTTCGATTTTGCGGGAACATGTGCCGTGGCAGGTGTGTGTATAAATCATTTTAATTTGTCTCCTTTTGTTTCGTATAAAGTGTATCGGAAAGCGCGCAAAGCTCCTCCATAGAAAGCTGCTCTGCACGGACAGTTTCGGAAAGACCGAGAGAAGTGAGTGCTTCTTTCACTGTGTCCTTGGAAAGCCCAAGTCCCGAAGCAATGCCGTTGACAGCGGTTTTTCTTCTCTGTGAAAAGGCGGCTTTCAAAAGCGCAAAGAAATACTTTTCACTTATGGGGGTGATGAGCGGTGTTTCACGCGGAATAAGGCGCAAAACTGCACTGTCTACCTTCGGCGCAGGATAGAAAGAATCCCGCATCACGCCGAACAGAATTTCACTTTCGGCATAGTAGTTTGTCGCCGCGGTAACCGCACCGGCACTTCTGGAGCCGATGGGTGCAGAAAAACGCTCTGCCGTCTCCTTTTGGAGCATGACGACAATTTGCGACAGGGGCAGTTTTTCTTCTAACAGGCGCATGAGAATCGGCGAGGTGATGTAGTAGGGGAGATTCGCACAGAACGATACCTTGCGGCAATCGGCGAATTTTTCTTCGATGAGTGCTTGAAGGTCAATTTTCATGGCGTCCGCCTCAACGATTTCTACATTGTCGAAATCCTCAAGGGTTTTGGCAAGCAGGGGCGGTAAACGGTGGTCCAATTCGATGCTGACTACTTTTTTCGCACGCTTGGCAAGCTCGGCGGTCAATACGCCGACACCGGGGCCGACCTCTAATACGCCGTCTTCCTCACTTTCGATGGCTTCCTCTGCCATGCGCGGGCAAACACTCGCATCAATTAGGAAGTTCTGCCCGAGGGCTTTCGAAAAGGAAAAGCCGTGCTTGGAAAGTAAGTTTTTAATGGTTGTATAGTCTGAAAGATTATAAAGCATAGTGTTTAGTCTTCGCTTTCTGCCTTGAGCTTTTCAGCTGTATCGGCGGTGATTAAAGCGTCGATGATTTCATCCAAATCACCGTTCAAAATCTGCTCGATTTTGTAAAGGGTCAAGCCGATGCGGTGGTCGGAAACACGACCCTGCGGATAGTTGTAGGTACGAATACGCTCACTGCGGTCACCTGTACCGACCTGGCTGCGGCGCTCGCCTGCAATTTCGGCATCCTTTTTTGCTTTTTCAATATCATAAAGGCGGGCACGAAGTACCTTTAATGCCTTGTCCTTGTTCTTATATTGGCTACGCTCGTCCTGGCATTCAACGACCATGCCGGTGGGGATATGCGTTACGCGGATTGCGGAAGAGGTCTTGTTAACCTTCTGACCGCCTGCACCGCTGGAACGGAATACGTCAATCTGCAAATCCGCAGGGTCTAATTCAAATTCCACTTCTTCGGCTTCCGGCATAACTGCAACGGTTGCGGTGGAGGTGTGGATTCTGCCCTGGCTTTCGGTTTCGGGTACGCGCTGTACACGGTGCACGCCGCTTTCAAATTTAAAACGGGAATATGCACCCTCGCCCTCGACCATGAAGCTGATTTCCTTAAAGCCACCAAGTTCGGTTTCGTTGGCATTTACGATTTCAATTTTATAGCCCTTGGCTTCGGCATACATACTGTACATACGGAACAGGGAAGCTGCAAACAGAGCCGCTTCCTCGCCGCCTGCGCCGCCGCGGATTTCGATAACCACGTTCTTGTCATCATTCGGGTCACGCGGTAAGAGCATGATTTTTAATTCTTCTTGAATGGCTTCCAACTTCGCGTTGGTTTCGTTCCATTCTTCCTGCGCCATTTCGCGAAGCTCTGCATCCTCGCTCGAATCGTTAAAGAGGGCAAAAGCTTCTTCGTTTTGCGCTTTTACACTTTTATATTCTCTGAATTTTTCAACGACAGGCTCTAACTGCTTGGCTTCTTTCATAAGCTTCGCGTAGTTTTCTTGGTCATTGATGATGTTGGGGTCACAAAGCTTTTCGTTTACAACGTCTAAGCGTTCTTCGATGCCCTCTAATTTCTCAATCATTTTTCTTCCTCACTCGGTCTAATAATCTTTTTAATGTTTTTTTCCGCTTTGGGACGCGGCACCATAAATTCTCTGCCGCATTTGGTACAGCGCAGACGAAAATCCATGCCGCTTCGAAGCACCTCAAAGGTCTTGTTTTTGCAGGGATGTTCTTTTTTCATTTCTAAAATATCGCCTACACGAACGTCCATAGATTTCCCTCTTTTCTCTACTCTAAATCGGAATCCACACGGGTGCAACCATGAATGGAATACACAGACTTTTTAATGGGATTTTCTTTAATAATGGTATTATGGCGAATGGTTAAGCCGTCTACGCTTTCAATCACGAATGCCTTATCGTGGAACAGGTGAATTACGTTCTTTTCAATCGTAATGTTTTGATGCACGGGGGTCTTGGGGAGCTTGCCGCCTTTGACGACCGGGTGCACATAGACTGCCGGTGTATCTTTCCATTCTTTTTGACCGGATTCACGAATATAAAATTCATTGTTGCAAATGGTCATATCGCGCACGGGGCCGGATTCATACCAATCGTTGGAGTCGTTGGAAATAAAGATGCACGCCATGGCGATGTTGTCAAAGAAATTGCGTTCAATGACGACCTTTTTGCGTGTGGTGCAAAGAATACCACGGGTCGGAATGTGACGGAATACGCAGTCACGAATGGTAACTTCGGGGGTATAGGTGACGTTTTCTGCTACGTAGCGCGGCTCGCCGCCGACGGTGTCGGTCAGGGCTTTAGGCAGTACCTTGTCGAAGCGGACGGTCATGGATTTCAGGTTGTTGCCGTCCTCGCCCGGTGCACCGGCATAGGTGACGGTGTAGATTTCTTCTTTATCATTTAAGGGACCTAAGGTGTCGCGCTTATAGAACACAACCTCGTCGCCCACATGGAACTGCGGGAACCCGCCCTGCTGCTTGTGTACATAAGAAAGCACAGCGGTATGCTCGTCCAGACGTTTCTCCAAACGGGTGAATGTGCCGTGAATGTTAATCGGGTCATCGTGTGCATGTGAAAATTCGCAGTTTTCAATCAGAATTTTACCGCCGGCACCGGAAACGTGAATGAGGTCAGCGTAGCTGGTGCAATATCTGCCCTCATCATCCGGAACAAAACGACAGCCGGAAAAGGTTACATCCTTGCACATTTGGGTCAGCCAACCGAAGCCGTGCATATAGTGTGCGGTAACACCGATAACGGAAATGTTTTGGCTTTCCCAGAAGAATGCACCGGCGGTCGGACGCTTTTTGGAAGCGCACAGCTGTGCAACCATGCCGTCCTTTTGCCAAACACGCGGTGTAAAGCCAAAGTAGCGAATCTTAAAGCTTTTTGACGAAACCGGCTCAATGCGGCGGATTCTCTGGAAGGGGAATTCCGAGAACAAACGGCGTCTCTGTATGCCGGATTTGGGGTCATAGCCTACGGTAGACCAGCTCTTATGGTTGTTGTATTGCACGTAGTAGGGCTGTCCTGTATAGGGGCTTGTGCCGCAAGTCCATTTTACGCGGTTGTTCTCCACGGCAAACGTACAGCCCTTGGCGGCTTCAAAGGTCACCGTGGTGGCGGTATGGGATTTTACGGTGATCTGCGAGGTGGTGGGGCTTGCGAAGTCCCATGAAAAATTCTTTAAAGCAATATTTTCAGAGCGTACAACACCGACAGCACACATATCGCCGTGGAAAATCAGCTGTGCATCCTGCCCTTCGAGGGTAAAGTCCTTTAAATCCTCTAAAAGCAGACCGAAGGTCTTTTTCGGGAATTCGGTACTGTCTGTATTCGAGGTGTGATATTCGCGAACCGGACAGTAATCCTTATAGATATGCAGTTCACTGTTCTTCGGTAAAAACAGCGTGCAAGGCTCGCCGGCTGTTCTTGCTGCCTCGAATGCCGCCTGGAAGGCACGCGCACAGTCTCCTGCTTTGGATTGGGTATCTGCCTTTAAAAATTCTTCTAAATAAAGCTCCATAATTGCACCGCCTAAACGATAATTTTAACTTAACCTTAAAAACAGCGCACCAAAAAATGGATACGCTGTTTTGTTCTTTGTTTAAAAAATGCCGTAAGTGAAGAAGGACATAATCAGTCCTGCAATAAATACGCCGAGGGTGATGATCGGAAGCGCACGCTTGTTGGGAATATCCAAAAGTGCCGCCATGAGCGCACCTGTCCAGCCACCTGTGCCGGGGAGGGGAATCGCTACGAATAAAAGTAGACCCCAGGATTTATAACGCAGAATTTTATCTTTGTTCTTTTCGGTTTTCGCTTCTAAGCGCACAATGATTTTCTGGAAAAACGGATATTTGCGCAGAAAAGCGAAAATCTTTTTAATAAACAATAAAATGAACGGAATGGGCACCATGTTGCCGACAAAGCAAATGATAAACGCACGCAAAAACGGCACGCCCAAAAGTCTTGCTGCAATCATACCGCCACGCAATTCTAAAATCGGTAAAAGAGAAACAATAAAAATTGTAATCTCAGGCGGGAATTTGTCTTGGAAAAAGACAACAAGGGTTTGTGCAAGAGATTCAGCCATACAGGAACTCCTTTTTCAATTAAAATAAGTTACGGTCCAACATGTAAGCTTTTGCGTTTTGCAAAATAATCTTATCATTCTCGTAATTGAGGGTTTTAAGGCAGGCGTCATAGCCAAGCCAAATATAATCCTCAATTTCAGAGGGTTGGATGATGGTTTGCGTATCCTTCGTGGTTGCAAGATAAATCAAAACGGTTTTATCAATGCGCCCTTGAATGGAATACTCGGATTTGCTCTTGAAATCTGGAAAAATAGAAATATGAATACCGGTTTCTTCGAGAACCTCGCGCATTGCGGTTTCCTCGTCGGTTTCTCCATCTTCCACATGCCCTTTTGGGAACCCCCAATGTGTACTGCGCTTGTTTTTAATTAGGAGAAAGCGCTTCTCCTCGCCAATTTGACGGAACACGACTGCACCGCAGGAACGCTCATAAAAACAATCAATCGAAACACCTTTGCCCTTATGCATAAAGGCAACAGCGGGTTTCACATCGTGAATAATGAAACGTTTGGATTTCGGGGAAACGACCAAATACGTGGCGTGTTTTTGCTTATCTTTAATCACAGCGATAACACGGCCGTCAAAATTACGAACGGGGTGATCCACCCCCATGATATAAGCTCCCTCTACAGGGGTCTTGGGCAAAAGCCCACTTTCTATAACACCGTAATTGAGTTGGTATTTGGTACCCGATTCCCGATCGAAGCGGCCGATTGGCTTCGTGACGTGAACCCTAACAAATTTACCCAACATCTTCAATTTTGCTCCTAACCGGAATAAGGGACCTCAAAAAAACAAAGCCCCCTTGCCCAAATTGCAATAAATACTAAAAACTAAATACTATTATACCTTGAAAAACCTTTTGTTTCAAGCAAAATTTTGCAATTCGGTGGTCTTAGGTCATAGTTCACAAAAATAAGACGGGAAAGGAGAATTTTGTCATTGAAATACAGGGTAATTTATGCTATTATTATTGTATATTTATAATTGGGCGCTAGGCGGACGAGCTTTGTTGCCCTTTGTCTGATCCTTAGGAGGAATCTGGATGAACGGAAATAAGAAAATCATACTTCTTTCTTTTGTATTGCTTGCAGCTATCTTTTTAACGCTTTCCGCTTGCAAAAAGAATGATAATAAAACAGGCGGCGGTGAAACAGTTGTCGTTACCGACCAAAACGGCGTGCCGGTGACGGATGAAAACGGCGAAGCCATTACCGTTGTTTTGGAGACGGAAATCGTAGAAATTACCAATGCAAACGGCGATAAAGTATATGATGAAAACGGTGAGGTTAAAACCTCTGTTGTGTATTTACCGCAGAATGTCGGTGTGCCGGTAACCGATGAAAACGGTGCTCCGGTGACGGATAAAAACGGTAATGTAGTCACCACCATGATTACCGTTCCCCCCTCAACCGGCGGTCCGAGCGTAACGGCAATTCCCGTAACGGATGCAAATGGCAATCCGGTTGTTGGCCCTAACGGTGAAACCTTAACCTATACCGAAACCATTTTAACAAACCCCGTTACCCCCGGCGATAATAATGCAAACTGGGGTTCTACCTTTGGCGGCAGCGGCAGTGATAAATTTGTCGGCACAGCGCCGCTTTCTGACGGCGGCTTCGTGGCGCTCATGCAGTCTAACTCCAAGGACGGCAGCCTTTCCTCTTTGGCAGGCAATTCCGAAACCCCGATTCCGGTGCTCATTCGCTATAAGAAAAACGGTACGGTAGCGTGGCAGAAGGCCATTACCTCCAACTATGGTGTGATTGTAACCGGCTTAGTGACCGATAAGGACGATAACATTGCGCTTTGCGGCTATTCCAAGGCAACAGACCTTGGTACAACGCCGGCAGGCGAATATGATGCCTTACTTTATAAATTCAACAAAAACGGCGACCAAATTTGGCTCAAGAGCTTCAGCGGCAGTGGTGTTGACGGCTTCGAGCATTTGGCAGTCGGCGCAGACGGTGCTTTGGTAGTCGTCGGCTATACCGGCTCTAAAGACGGCGATGCCGCACAGCTTGGCCGTAAAAACGGCGAGAGCGGCTCCATGGTTGCAAAATATACCGCAGATGGTAATTTGGTATTTGCAAAATCTGTAGGTACAGGACAAGACAGCCTTTCCGGCGTTACTGTGGACAAGGATGGCAATATCTATGCGGTTGGCAACTTTACTGCAAAGGAAAGCGGCCTTTTCCCGATTGCCGGTCGTTCCGACGGTGGCGTTTTGAAATTCTCCGCGGACGGTAATCTCCTTTGGAAGCAGAGCTTCGGCGGCGAAAATATCGACAACTTCTATGCGGTTGCTCCGGCAGTGGACGGCGGCTGTGTTGTGGTTGGTCGTTCTAAATCCGACAACTTTAACTTCCCCGAGCTTACCAATCAGGGCGGTTATGATGCGATTATGCTCAAATACAACGCAGACGGCAGTATGGGCTGGCGCAATGCGTTTAGAGGCTTCTACGATGAAACCTTTACCGACATCGTGGCAACCCAAGAGGGCTATGTGGCAGTCGGCTGCTCCAACTCCTCTAACCGCGACTTAAAGCCTATCGGCAATCGCGGCGGCACAGACAGCTTTATTTTAACGATTGATGCAAACGGCAAGACCACCTCCTTACAGGGCTATGGCGGTAGCAAGGATGATGAATTTACTTCCGTTTGCGTGACCACGCAGAACAAAATTATTGCCTGCGGCTTCACCTATTCCAATGACGGCGACTTGGTCGGCGCAAAATATCCGAACGGCAAGAATGACCACAGCCTCGGCATGATTGCCCGCTTTAGCTAAAGTATTTTATAACGTAGGAAAAGGAATTTTTTAAGTATGCACGAACGAGACCTTCCGGGCTACGTCCCGAAAAGCCATTTCTATTTATGGCTTGTACTGCGATGCGGCATCATGGCGTGGGGCATTTACGGTATGTTCCACGGCTCCGTGGTGGAGTTTTTAGAAGCCGTTTTCGCGATTCTCTTTACCCATATGTGGGATTATTTCCAAGTGTTCGGCGGCAACGCCTTTGTGATTCGCGTGCCCTATCTTTCGGGCACGATGCTCAATCTCTTTATTTTTATCGGCGTTGTCATCGGCTCTACGCTCAATAACCGCACCGGATTTGCTCATTTTGATATTGTAACGCATTTCGGTGCAGGCTTAATCGGCGCAGTGTTCGGCTATGATTTTGCCGTGATTATGCAGACCAAGCACGAGAGACTTTCTCCGGCGCTGGCGTCTCTTTTCTCGATTGCCTTTTCCCTCGCGATAGCGGTGGGCTGGGAAATTTATGAGTTTACCATGGACAGACTTTACGGTCTTGCTTTGCAGCACTCCGTGCCGACTTCCGAAATCGGCTTGTTAGATACCATGGGAGATTTCATTTGCGCCACCTGCGGTGCGCTCCTCGGTATGTTCTTGATTTCATTTTACCGCAACGGTAAATTCGGAAAATACAAAAAATCCGTGCGCCGCAAAATTGAAATGGAAAAGTTTAAATCCGAAAAGAAAGAAGAACTTTGGAACGCCTATCTTTTAGAAAACGGCCCGAAAGAAATGCAGGAGGCCGTCGAAGAAGAGCTTCGTGTGAATCCGAAAGGAAAACGGAAACGCAAGAAGAAGGCAGTTTAAAAGAGGAATTTAAAATGAAAAAATCAATCAGTATTCTGCTCGTTACCGTGCTTTGTCTTTGCGCGCTGACGTCCTGCTCCTCGGGTCGAGGCGTACGGGTCAATGATGTGAAGGTCAATGAGGGCGTGTGCCTGTATTTACGAGAAGAAGCCAAAAAAGAAAATAAAGAGGCAAGCGAAGAAGAGCTGGAGCAAAAAATGGCAGAAAAGCTCGCGGAATACGTGGCGATTAACACGGAATTCGCCTCCCGTAAGCTTTCCTTAACGCCTCTGCAAAAGCACAATCTTTCGCAATCTGTCAATGCGCTTTGGTCTGTCTTCGGAGAGTATTACACAAGCATCGGCGTGACAAAGCAGGATATTACGAAAGTAGAAACCGAAAAGGCGGCGAAAGATGCCGTTATGGTGGCCTACTATGCAGAAAACGGCGGCACAGAGCCGCTTGCTGAAACAGAACTCAAGAGCTTTTTCGAAAGCAACTATATCGCCTTTAGAAGCATTACAGGCTATTTCACCACGGTAGACGATAACGGCAGTGCCGTACCGCTCTCCGAGGAAGAACGTGCCCAACTGGTGCAATCCTTCCAGAATGAAGCGGCGTCGATGAACGGCGGCGTGCCTTTGGAGGATGCGGCGAGAAAGCTTCCAAATACGACAGTAGATACCGATACAGTGGTACATTATAAGGGTACAAACGAGACCGACCAGAGCTTCTTCCAGCATGTGTTGGAAATTGAAAACGATCAAGCCGGTGTGTTCACCGTCGGAGATTATATCTTCTTAGTAGCGCGTGAGGACATTAACGCCAATGATGGTTCCCTGTTTTTCCAGTACAGAACCGATTGCTTAAAAACCCTGCGCGGCGAAGCCTTCCAAAAGGTAGTGGACGGCTGGGCATCGCAGTATACTGTTTCTAAATAAGCCTATAAAAATAAAAAGGACAGCGTCACGCTGTCCTTTTTTTACGATATAAACGAAGAAATAGCACAGCGCAGGAATCGCGTTGTGCCACTTAAAACAAAGCTGTAGCATACAAAAACCCCCGATGCGTTTTGCATCGGGGGTCATTTTATTTCGCTTCAGTGCGGCAAGAACTTATCTTCTGCCGCCTCTGTGGAAGTCGCGACGAGGAGCCGGACGACGCTCGGGAAGCTCGTTTTCGGGAGTCAAGCCTTCTACCTCGATGAGAGCCTCACGGCGGGAAAGGTTGAGTCTGCCCTGTTCATCCTTCGGAAGAACCTTAACGATGATTTCATCGCCAACGTTTACAACGTCTTCAACCTTTTCGGTTCTCTTAACGTCTAAGTGGCTGATGTGAACCATGCCTTCAACGCCGGGAACGATTTCAACGAATACGCCGAAGCTCATAAGACGAGTAACGATACCCTTGTAGATAGCGCCAACTTCCGGACCGTTTGCAATGGTTTCCACGATGAAGATTGCCTTCTTTGCGTTTTCCAAATCAATGGAAGAAACAAATACCTGACCGTCTTCGTTAACGTCGATCTTGCAGTCGCACTCTGCGCAAATCTTCTGGATAACCTTGCCCTGCTTACCGATGACATCGCCGATCTTGTCGGGGTCAATCTTGGTGGTGAGCATCTTGGGTGCCCACTTAGAAAGCTCTTTTCTGGGCTCGGAAATAACCGGAAGCATGATTTCATCTAAGATGTAGCAACGTGCCTTGTAGGTCTTGTCAAGAGCCTCACGAATGATTTCGGGAGTAAGACCGTGTACCTTGAGGTCCATCTGAATAGCGGTGATACCCTTCTTAGTACCAGCTACCTTGAAGTCCATGTCGCCGAAGAAGTCTTCAAGACCCTGAATATCAACCATGGTCATGAAACGGTCGCCTTCGGTAATAAGACCGCAGGAGATACCGGCTACGGGAGCCTTAATCGGAACACCAGCTGCCATAAGGGAAAGGGTGGAACCGCAGATAGAACCCTGAGAAGTAGAACCGTTGGAGGAAAGAACCTCAGATACTACACGGATGCAGTAGGGGAATTCTTCAACGGACGGAATAACGGGGAGAAGTGCACGTTCTGCAAGTGCGCCGTGACCGATTTCACGTCTGCCGGGGCCTCTGGAGGGCTTGGTTTCGCCGACGGAATAGGACGGGAAGTTGTAGTGGTGCATATATCTCTTTTCGGTCTGATTGTCAATGCCGTCTAAGAGCTGAACATTGCTCATAGCACCAAGAGTGGTGATAGAAAGGCACTGGGTCTGACCACGAGTGAACATACCGGAACCGTGTACACGGGAAAGAAGGTCGATTTCTGCATTCAAGGGACGAATTTCGTCGATGCCTCTGCCGTCTACGCGCTTGCCGTCATCTAAAAGCCAACGGCGAACAACGTACTTCTGTAAGAGATAGAGGCAATCCTCAATCTTAGAAGCTTCTTCCGGATATTCTTCATCGAATTTTTCGTGAACAGCGTCATAAATGGGCTTGAGTCTCTCATCACGGATGCGCTTGTCATCGGTGTCGAGTGCTGCACGAACATCGTCAATAGCGAAAGCCTTAATAGCTTCGAAGAGTTCGGGGGAAGGATCGTTGGACGGGAAGTCAATCTTTGCCTTACCAACTTCATCGCGGATGCCCTTGATGAACTCAACGATTTTCTGGTTTTCTCTGTGACCGAACATGATGCCTTCGAACATAACGTCGTTGGAAACTTCGTTTGCGCCAGCTTCAATCATAGCAACCAAGGAATCGGTGGAAGCTACGGTAACTGCCATGTCGGAAACTTCTCTCTGCGCTTCGGTGGGGTTGATGACATATTCGCCGTCAACAAGACCAACGGAAACGCCGCTGATGGGGCCATCCCACGGAATCTCGGAAATGCTGATGGCAACGGAAACACCGATCATAGCGGTGATAACCGGGTCGCAATCCTGGTCAACGGACATAACGGTTGCAACAACGCCGACGTCGTTGCGCATGTCCTTCGGGAAGAGCGGACGAATCGGACGGTCGATAACACGAGAAGCAAGAGTTGCCTTTTCGGAAGCTCTGCCTTCACGTCTCTGGAAGGAACCGGGGATTCTGCCGACGGAATATAACTTTTCTTCAAAGTCAACGGAAAGCGGGAAGAAATCAACGCCTTCTCTGGGTTTTGCAGCCATGGTAGCGGTGCAGAGCACTTCGGTTTCGCCGTAGCGAACGAGGCAGCTGCCGCCTGCAAGCTGTGCCATTTTGCCGACTTCTACAACGAGCGGTCTGCCGGCAAGTTCTGTTTTAAAAGTTTTGTAGTCTTTAAAAAACATGGATTTACCTCTTTCTTTTTAGATTTTCCCGAGGCAATCGTTTTTAGCAATAAACAGAGCGTTCTTAAAATTTTTTCGCCTTAAATAAAAGCGTTCTGTTTACCGCTAAAACAACAAATGCCTCGAATTTTCGTGGGGTTTTAAAGGCTTTCTAAAAGCAATTTAAGGCAAGCGAACTTTTTAGAAATTCGCTTGCCTTTAAGAAGAGCTTATTTACGAATGCCAAGCTTAGCAATAAGTGCACGGTATCTTTCGATATCGGTTTTCTGAAGGTAGTTGAGAAGGTTTCTTCTGTGACCTACCATCATAAGAAGACCGCGTCTGGAGTGATGGTCTTTCTTGTGCTCTTTAAGATGCTCGGTTAAATCGTTGATACGCTTTGTAAGAACAGCAACCTGAACTTCGGGAGAACCGGTGTCGCCTTCGTGAGTAGCGTATTCGGCCATGATAGCCTGCTTTTCTGCTTTTGTCATTTTTTTCACCTCATTTAAAATTTTGCCTGTCGAATAAGCTCAGAAAAAGGATAGGTGAACACCTAAACAATAGGTTTTAACCAAAATCCGTGCCTATCGAATCAGCCTTGATATTATACAATAGCAAAAGCTTTTTGTCAAGATTGTGAAAAGAAGTCCTCACTTTACTCTCCTTAGGCGAAATAAAAACCATATTTTTGTATAGTTTTACTGAAAATAAGGGCTAAACTCTCTTTGCAGTTGAATTTTTTGTGAAAATAGTATATTATATAATAGATGAGTTATCTTACTATAAAATAGTATATAAATTTTTCTTAAAACTTTTTGGAGGCAATACATGGATTACAACTTAACCAAAGCACAGGCAAAGGAGCTTTTAACGGCGAAGCTTTCTCATTTTATGAGCGTTACGCCCGAGGAAGCAACCAATGAGCAGTATTATAAAGCCATTGCGATGATTACAAGAGATATGATGAGTGCCGGCAGAGCAGAATTTTCTGCGAATGCCAAGAAAAAGGGCACCAAGCAGGTTTACTATCTTTGCATGGAGTTCCTCATGGGCCGTTCTTTAAAGAATACCCTTTATAATCTTAACTTAACCGACGTATTTTCCGACGTCTTAAAGGAATACGGCGTAAAGCTTGACAGCCTTTATGAATGCGAACCCGATGCAGGTCTCGGCAACGGCGGTCTCGGCAGACTTGCCGCTTGCTATCTCGACGGTCTTGCAACGCAGGGCTATCCGGCAAGAGGCTATTCTATTCTTTACGAAGCAGGTATTTTTAAACAGAAATTAGTAGACGGTTGGCAGACAGAGCTTCCCGACTTCTGGCTTCCCGGCGGCGAGGTTTGGCTCGTACCGCACGAAGAAAGCGCTTTAGAGGTTCGCTTCGAGGGTGAAGTTCGCGATTACTGGGATAACCAGTTCCACCATGTAGAGCTTGTCAACTATAACCCTGTTCAGGCAGTACCTTATGATATGTATGTTGCTGGTAAAGACGGTAAGGGCATTTCCGTGCTTCGTCTTTGGTCTGCAAAAGCACCGGCGCTCGATATGTCCCTCTTCAATCAGGGCGACTATATGCGTGCTATGGAGCAGAACGCTATGGCAGAGGTCATTTCCAAGGTTCTCTATCCTGCCGACAATCACCCCGAAGGCAAATCCCTTCGCCTTCGTCAGCAGTATTTCTTAGTTTCCGCCTCTGTACAGGACATCGTTCAGCGTCATCTTCGCACCTACGGCACCATGGATAACTTCCCCGAAAAGGTGGCTATGCACATTAACGATACCCACCCGACCTTGGCTGTGCCGGAGCTTATGCGTATTCTTTTGGATGAATGCGGCTATGGCTGGGACGATGCTTGGAGCATTGTAACCCGTTCTGTAGCTTACACCAACCACACCGTTATGAAAGAAGCCCTCGAGTGCTGGCCCGAAGACCTCTATAAGAGATTGATGCCGAGAATTTGGCAGATTACCAAGGAAATCGACAACCGCTTCAGAAGCTTCGTATGGCAGGCAACCAACAATGCCGACCAGGTCGAGAGAATGGCGATTACCTCCAACGGCGTAGTTCGCATGGCAAACCTCTGCGTGGCATCTTCGCACTGTGTAAACGGCGTTTCCGCTCTCCACAGTGAAATCTTAAAGGATACCGTATTCCACGATTTCTACACCTTGACCCCGAATAAATTCACCAACGTGACCAACGGTATTGCACACCGTCGTTGGCTTTGCCAGTCCAACCCCGAGCTTACCGCGCTTTTAGAGGATTTAATCGGTGGCGAATTCGTTTACAATGCCGATGCGCTCTTAAAGCTTCGTGATTATAAAAATGACGAAAGCGTGCTCAAGGAGCTCGAGCGCATTAAGACCAATAACAAAAAGCGTTTTGCAGAGCAGGTATATAAAAATACCGGCGTAGAGCTTGACCCGACCTCGATTTTCGACGTACAGGTAAAGCGTATGCACGAATACAAGCGTCAGCACTTAAACGCACTCAGTATTTTATCCGAGTATCTTAAAATTAAAGAAAATCCGAATGCGGAATATACACCGCATACCTATATCTTTGCGGCGAAGGCAGCTTCCGGCTACTTCATGGCAAAGAAGATGATTGAATTCATCTGCGCCCTCGGCAATCTTATCAACAATGACCCCGACGTTAGAGGCAGACTCAAGGTGGTTTACTGCGAAGATTACAACGTAACCATGGCAGAGAACCTCATGCCCGCCGCCGATATTTCCGAGCAGATTTCTTTGGCCGGTACAGAAGCGAGCGGTACAGGTAACATGAAGCTCATGCTCAATGGTGCGATTACCCTCGGCACCATGGACGGCGCAAACATCGAAATTTTCGATGCCGTCGGCGAGGATAATATCTTCATCTTTGGTATGAAGACCCCCGAAGTGACCGAGCTTCAGCGTCGCGGCTATTATCCGCAGAACTACTTCAACCAAAACGAAGAGCTCCACAAGACCATCGAGTTTATCAATCGTGTGGGCATCGCCGGTAAGAAGTTCCCCGAAATCGGCAACCTTGTAAACCATGACCCCTACATGGTATTGGCAGACTTCGAGGATTACAGAAAGGCACAGCACAGAGCTGTGGAAACCTTTAAGGACAGACGCAAGTGGAACGAAATGTCCCTTATGAATATCTCCGGCGCAGGCAGATTTGCCGCAGACCGTGCAATCAATGATTATGCAAGAGATATTTGGCACACCGAATCCGCCTTCACCGAAGAGGAACGTCTCGGCAAGGCAGAGCTGAAAGCCAAGGCAGATGCCAAAAAAGCGGCTGAAAAGAAAGCCAAAGCCGAAGCAGAAAAGAAAGCAAAGGCAGAAGCGACAAAGAAAGCCGCTCCCGCAAAGGCTGCACCCAAAAAGGCAACGAAAAAGAAGAAATAAGAGAAAACATCCTTTCTAAAGAAAAGAGGCACAAAGCGTGTGATTGCGCTTTGTGCCTCTTTTTGTTTTAAAAGCTTTTTGCCTTTTTAAATAAGATAATGTAGTGTGTTGCTTGTCTTTTCCTTTGGAAAAAAGGAAAGACAGAGGCTTTTTATTTCTTCTTCCACACCCTTACATAATCCACAACGAAATCATAGACCTTGGATGTATCGTTTTGGGTGGCGTCGCCTGCCCAGCATTTGCGGACTTTGCCGGTTTTGGCGTCGGCCTCCTGTCCGATGAGCCATGTGCCGTCGTCGGTCGTCATGCCGCCGACTTCGCAGGAAAGCATCAGATATTCGGGCACTTTGGCAATGCCCATGTCATGCCCTTTATAAATGTGCCGGGTTTCCCAGGTCTTTTTACCGTCCGTGAAAAAGGTGTATTTATCCTCTTCCCACAAGACACCGTAGGTGTGAAATTCGTCATACATCTTCGGCACATAGTGGGGGGAAGACCGCAGGGATTTTAAACGCTCGTCATAGCCGTCTGCGTGCAATACATGGGTGTTGCGGTTTTGCAGCCACTTGAAACGTCTGAAATAATTCGGGGATTCCATGACGTCAATTTCCACGCCGTCCTCACCGGAATATTGAATATCGTCTTCGGAAAAGGCAATTTCATTATCCGGCATGAGCCAAAATGCCGACCATGCACCGAGGATTTTCGGTGCTTTGCATCGAGCTTCAAAATAGCCGTAGGTCTGGGAAAAACCCTTGTAATCCGCCGACGGCGAAACACGCTCGCGCGGGGAGAGCAGGTTGGTGCTCGTGTCCATAAAGCCGGTATACCAGCCCTCGCCGTATCTGCCGTTTTTCCATTTGATTCGGATGTGCAGTTTGCCGTCCTTTGTAAAGACAATATCTTCGTCGTCTACATTGTAACAGCCACGCCGCCGTCCGATGTCAAATTCCCACTTCGTGCGGTCCAAATATTCAAAATTATCCTCAAAGGTCAATTCCCACTGCCCCAAAGCGGGCGGAAAGCCTGTTTGTTTTTGTTTCATGTTTATTTACCGCTTTCTTTATTTTGCTTTTTGCGTTTTCTGCACTTGACCAGTATAACGGCAACGATAATCAAAGAAACCACAATCGCCAAGGTAAGGAGAATCGGCATCCACCTGTTTTGGTTCATGGGCGTGACCGTGTGTGCATCTTTGTCGCCGATGACTTTTACATTTTTGAAAAGTGCCGTAGGCGTGTCGGTTTTGTTCATTTTTGTTTCTTCTACAAGCAGTTTATAGTTTTCTGCATCGTCACTTTGCTTCATGCCTGCAAAGCGATTTGCAAAATTCAAATCCAAAACCGTGTAGTTCCCGACACCGGTCATGTAGTTGACGTCGAAAAAGGTTCTGTCTTCCTCTTTAAGTGTTGCCGCATAAGGCGAGAACGTGGAAAGACGGATTTTGTTATGGACTTCGTCAAATTCCGCGAATTTATAGAACGCGTTGCCGCCGTTATAGGAGAATTGATAGTCGGCAAGCACGCTGTACACGCTGTTGCCTGCATCGTTTTTGAGGACTTCTTCGCCTGCACCGTGGTGGTGACCGGAAATCATTAGGAAACACTGGTTATATTTCTTTACGATTTCCCAAACGCTGTGCCCGAGGTTACTTAGGGAAACTTCATCGGGTTTTGCCGCGCCGCAGTTTTGGAAGCTGTGGCTGGTCACAATGGTCGGGTACTTTTCGTGTGTGGCAAGCACATTTTCAAACCAAGCGCGTTCGTCTTTATCGTCAATGTGATACATAGAAATATTAACGACTAAATAACGGTAACTGCCACCGTCAAAGGTTAAATAAGAGGAATAACCCGAGGGAGAGTAAACCACACCGCGCTCAACTTGTCGCTTGCCGAAAGCGGAGTCCGGTCCGAATGCGTCGAGATAGAAATTGTCACCATAATCGTGATTGCCGGGCTGCTGTAAAATCGGAGTTCTTTGTTCTTCTAAAATTTCATAAAACGCTTTGGCGTTTTCCCACTGCTTTTCGTCACTGTAGGTGTTGACAATATCGCCGAGGCTGACGATGACTGCCGGATTCACGAGCGCTTTATTTTCGTTTAACCACTTGGCGGAGGTGTTCAAAACTTCGGGTCTGAATTCGGTGGCGTTTTGAATGTCGGGTAAGAAAATCATATTGTAACTGCTCTTAGAAAGATTGGTAAAGGGCAAATTCTCACCGAATTTACCGAGGGTTTCCTCGGGGTGGGGGAGAAGCCAGTCTTCACGCGCCAAGGGCTTTTTGCAAATACGGATTTCCTGCAACGCGCCGCGCAATCTATGGTTGAATACACCGTTATCATAGCCGCCGATTACAAATCTGCCGTCTTTCGGGTCTGCGAGCATGCCGACCATTTCGTCGCTTTCATAATCGCGGAATGCCTCACAGCCGTTCACAAAGGTGGAAATGGTTTTGCCGTCGGAAATAATGGCGAAGTGATACCACACGCCGCCTTTATCCATAGAAATCGACCAGGCGGCATCCATTTCGTGGCTATCTTTTTCGTTGGCGGTGAGAAACTGCAATTCCTTGCAGTTGGAAATAGCAAGAGACATGGAGCACTTTTTCGTTTCATGCATCGTTTCGCACTTACCTTTGCGCGAAAGCAGTCCCATCCAAGCATCGTCGCCTGCGAAGTTTTCGGGTAATTTATAGATAAGCTCAATCGTGTAGCCGTCTTTAAAGGTTTCCTTGTTAATGGGTGCGTTATCGTCGGTAATGAATTCCACACCCTTGCCGAGTACACGTTTTTGCTCGTTGTTGAATTCCAAAGAGCCGCCTGTGCCGTTATACATTTTGTCGTCAGAGAATTTTAAATATTTGTCGGCGTGTTTGCCGTTTAAACGCAGGGTGTTTTCGTTACCGCTTTGGTCTCGAATTGCCAAATCGTTCGATTCGAGTGTGCCGCTTTCTACGGCATCTTTCGAAAAATGCCAATCTGCCGCTACATAGTCCTTTTGCGGTTCTGCCGCAAAAACGGGGAGGAAAGAGAAAAACATGAGTGCCGAGAGAAGAGCACTCAGCGTAATTTTAGAAAAATTCTTATAGGCTTTTCGTTTCATATTAGGCACATCCCTTCCTATATTTGCCTCTATTATACAACATGTTTATGCAAAATCAATAGAAAAATAAAACAACAATAAAAATTATTATGAATATTGCTTTTTCTTTGCAAATGTTGTATGATAGCTTTTGTAAACTTTTATAAAGGGGAGATTGCGCATGAAATCGGCATTTTCTTTAGAAAATCTAGAGGATAATCTCAAGATTTCGCGCATCCAACTCCTTGGTTCACACGATAGTGCTACGGCATACCCCGCCTTCGCAACATGGTCAAAATGTCAAAACTGCACCATAGAAGAACAGCTTTCTCTCGGCGTGCGGCTTTTGGATATTCGTCTTTACGAACTGGACGGGAAATTCCGTCTGGTGCACAGCGTTGCCGATTGCTATAAAACCGCCGAAAAAAAGGAGCTTCTTTATTTCGATGATGTTTTAAAAACGACCACGGATTTTTTGAAACAGCACCCAAAGGAAACGATTGTCATGAGCGTAAAGCTTGACCGAGGCACCCGAGAAAAGGCGTTCTTTGAAAAGTTTTATGCGACTTATATAAAAGGAAACGAAGACCTCTGGTTTTTGGAAAACCGCATTCCCGTCCTTTCCGAGGTGCGCTCCAAAATCGTGCTCATGCGCCGCTTTATAAAGCCCTACGGCTTTGCGAAAACACATACGGCGGAGAATTACGGCATGGATTTTTCTGTTTGGGAAAATCAAAATGAGCCGACCCCCACGCCGCCCTTCACCTTAGGCATTGCCGAGGGGGCTGTCGCAAGAATTCAAGATAATTATAATTTAGGCGGTAAAGAAAAATGGGAAAATTCGGTTTTGCCGTTTTTGGAAAACGAAAGGCCGAAGGATACCTGTATCTGTTTAAATTGTCTCAGCACCAGCGGTGGCGGAGAAGCCCCAAAGGTTAGTGCGGCTTATGTGAATCCAAAATTTTTAGACTATCCCATGCAGGAAAACACCTGCTACGGCTGGTTCTTAGCGGATTTTGTAAATGAAGAACTCGTAAAAAAAGTCATGGGGCAAAATTTTAGAATCTAAAGAAAAAGAGGCGTATCAAATGAAACTGGCAGTGCTCGGCGGCGGTGGCGTTCGCTCTCCATTCCTTTCCAAATCCTTGGCACTTGCGGCAAAGGACATCGGGCTTACGGAGCTTGTCTTTATGGATATTGATAAGGAAAAACTCTTTTCCTACGGCAAGATTGCGAAGCGCGTGGCCAATGCGCTCGCACCCGAGGTAAAGTTTACCTTAACCCTCGATGCCGAAGAAGCACTTCGAGATGCGGATTATATCATCACCACCATTCGTTCGGGCGGCGATAGGGGCCGTGTCATCGACGAGCGCACGGCACTCAATCACGGTGTTTTGGGGCAGGAGACCACAGGCGCAGGCGGCTTCGCTATGGCGCTTCGCAGTATCCCTGTTTTAAAGGACTATTGCCTTTTGGCGCAAAAGGTTTCTAAAAAAGATGCCCTTATTTTTAACTTTACCAATCCGAGCGGCCTTGTAACGCAGGCGCTTCGCACCATGGGCTTTTCCAATGTCTACGGTGTGTGCGATGCCCCGTCAAGCTTCTTTATTCAGCTTGGAGATATGCTCTCAGTCCAGAATCTCCGCGGCAAATGCTTCGGTTTAAATCACCTTTCGTGGTTTTATGATTTTGAGGCGGAGGGAAAAGATGTCACCGCGGCGGTGAAAGCGCATCCGTGTTTGCATCGAGATACCGAAATGCGCCTGTTCCCCGAGGAGCTTCTGAAAATCAACAGCGGCTTTTTGCCGAATGAATATCTTTATTTTTATTACTACAGAGACCGCGCGGTGGAATCCGTTTTAAAGAGCGGCAAAACCCGCGGCGAAACAATTTTGGAAATCAACGAGCAAATGCAGAAAACGCTTGCAACCATGGATATAGATCAGGACTTTGATGCGGCATTCGAATGCTTTGCCAAAGCCTATGCGGCACGGGAAAACAGCTATTTTGCGATTGAGAGCGGCGAAAAAAGAACCCAACAGGTCGCGCCCTTTACCTTTCGCGAATTTTTAGAAAAGCCCGAAAACGGCTCTTACGCAGGCGTGGCGCTCGACTTCATCCGCGCGAGACAAGGCGCAGGGGATGTGCACATGGTCATGTCCCTGCCGAACGAGGGCGCACTCGACTTTTTAGCCCCCGAGGATGTCTGCGAGCTTTCGTGCACCGTCACAAAGGATGCTGTGCTTCGCGACAAAGCACCCGAAGTGCCGACGATGCTTAAAAATTTGATTTTAACGGTGAAAAATTACGAGAATTTAACGGTAGAAGCGATTCTCAAAAAGGATAAAACCCTCGCTGTGCAGGCACTCACTTTGCACCCCTTGGTCGGCTCTTATCCGCTTGCAAAATCCCTTGTGGAGGAATATTTAACCGCCTATAAGGCGTATATAGGAGAATGGACATGACCGAAGGCGTGGGGCTCTTTTGTCCCCTAACACTGGATTTTATCTATGAGGGTTTGCAGGCGTTTCCTAAAAATGGCGAAGAGGTTTACGCCGAGAATTTTCGCATGACCCTCGGCGGCGGCAGTATCGTTGCCGCTATGCGTTTGCATCAGGCGGGCGTGGAGGTTTCCATGGGCAGCTTTTGGAATGACGGTGCGCAAAGCAAAGCGGCGCTTTCTTTAGCGGAGAGCTTTGGCTTTCAAAAAACGCTTGTGAATTTTTATAAAGGCGAAAAAGAACCCGTCATTGCCAGCACCGTGTTTACCGACGAAAAAGAAAGAAATATTGTTTCCTTCGATGCACACTGCGGCGAAGAAGCTTTGACCGATAGCGAAATTTACGGTTTTTTAAGCGGCAAACACCTTTGCGTTGCACTAAAACGTCCGGCGGTTTTAAAAGCCTTACACGAGGAGGGCACAAAGCTCTTTTACGATGTGCACTGGACAGAAAATCTCAGTTTGCAGGGGGAAGCAGAAATCCTGCGCTATGCCGATTTCTTTACGCCGAATGCGAAAGAAGCCATGGCACTCACAAAAACGAATACGCCAAAAGCGGCAATCGAAATTTTGCAAAACTACACCGCTTGCCCGATTGTAAAGCTTGGTAAGGACGGGGCTATGACGTATGTAAATGGAAATTTACAGCGTTTCGCACCGCCGAAAGTGAAACCTAAAGACACCACGGGCGCAGGCGATAATTTCCTAGCCGGTCTTTTGTTTTCGATTTATCATAATTTACCTTTGCCGCGCGCCTTGGAAATCGCGAATGCGGCAGGGGCAATTTCCACCGAAGCGGTAGGTTGCTTCGGAAAGGACTATAACCTTTTAGACTTTTTAAACGAAACGGAAAGGGAGCTTTTGAAGTGACAGCAGTCTATATTATTTTAGGGGTTCTTTTGGGGCTCTTGCTCCTGATTCTTTTGATTTGCGGCTTTACCTTAAATCAAATAGTCTGGCGCAAAACCCTGCATCTGCCGCATTTTATTGAAAAAGCGATTGCAGGAAATGAAATGCCCGACAGCTACGAAGCGGATGCCCGAAAGCAGGAAGCCTATTTCGATACCTTTCCATTAGAAAAAATGGAGCTGCAAACGCCGGACGGCGCAAAGCTTGTGGGGCATTTATTAGAGCCGAAGGAAAAAAACGGCATTTTGATTTTTGCCTGCCACGGCTGCCGTTCCTCAGGACTCGGGGAGTTTTGCTTCATGGCGCCCTCGCTTTATGAAAAGGGCTATACGATTTTCATGCCCGACCACAGAGGCTGTGGCGAAAGCGACGGCAAATACATGGGCTTCGGCACTTTTGAATCCGAAGATTCCTTTTTGTGGCTTGATGTTTTAAAAGAACGCTTTCCCGACCTTTCGATTTATCTTTTGGGTGTTTCCATGGGCGCGGCAACGGTTTTAATGATGAGCGACAGGGCAGAGGACGAACGCATCCACGGCATCATTGCCGATTGTGCCTATACTTCGGCGTGGGCGGAATTTGCCTATCAAATGAAAACCTCCTTCCACTTACCCGAGAAGCCCTTTTTACCGATGATAGACGGGCTTTGCCGCCTGTTTTGCCATTATTCTTTTCGCGATGCCGCACCGATTGTGCATGTGCAGCAGGCGAAAAAGCCGATTTTATTCATTCACGGCGACAAGGACGATTACGTGCCGTTTTCCATGGAACAGGAACTCTTCGACGCCTGTACCTCAGAAAAATGGATTTGTAAGGTCGAGGGTGCGGTACACGCTAGAAGCTATTACACCAATGCCCCTGCTTATGAGGGCGCAGTGGAAGCCTTTATAAAGAAGTGTGAAGCTGAATGAAAGTGCTTTTGAAAAAGACTGTAGAACTGTATCGAAAAGACAGTAAAACGAATCTTACCTTTCCGTTTTCTCTGCCCGAGGGCACCGAAAAGCTGACGGTGCATTTTGCTTATGCACCGAAAACAATGGAGGCAGGGGAAGAAGCCAAAGTGCAAATTGCCGCCTGCTTAAAAAAAGACGGCGTGCCACATAAGGCTTATTCCGAAGCGGAAATCGAAAGCTATTTACCGATTGTAAATCTCGTGACGCTGTCTTTAGATGACCCCAAGGGCTACAGAGGCTGTGCACATCGGCACACGCCCGACCAGTGGCATGTGTTTACGGAAACCGAAGCGCCTTTAGGCTTTTCGGCAGGAAAGCTTACGGCGGGCGAATGGAAAGCCAATTTACATATGCACGCGATTGTAACAGACGTTTGCACCGTGCAGTTAGAAATTACGGCAGAGGGGGCGGCGCTATGAAAAAACTCCACTGGGCGCCGTGCGAGTTGCACTGCCACACCTGCCACAGCGACGGCAAATTCACCCCGAAGGAACTGGTCGAAACCGCCAAAGCGCGGCATTTAGAGGGTATTGCCCTCACCGACCACAACACCTTTTCGGGCTATAGAGAAGCCGAAAGTCTTGGCGTGCTCCCCGTTCTCGAGGGTATGGAATGGACCACTTACTACGGGCATATGCCCGTCTTGGGCTGTGACCGATTCGTAGATTGGCGCGACGCAACCCCCGACAATATCGACGAAAAAATGCGCGAGGTCAAAGCGAGCGGCGGCCTTGTCGGCATGGCACATCCCTTTCAGTTAGGCTCGCCTATTTGCACGGGCGGGCACTGGGATTTTCATGTGCAGGATTTTAGTTTTGTCGATTATCTCGAAATCTTCTCCGAGGGGAATCCCTTTTTAAACGATGCCAACCGGCAGGCGATTGCCCTTTGGCACAGCCTTTTAGATAGAGGCTTTCACATTGCCCCGACCTTCGGGCGCGATTGGCACAATGCCGAACACGATTTTTATCCCTCGGCTTGCACCTATTTGGGTGTGGAGGGGGATGTCACGAAAGACACCATGAAAGCGGCAATCCGAAACGGCAGAACCGCTGTGAGTGTCGGCCCTCTTTTCTCTCTTACTACAGAAGACGGTAAAACCTGCGGCGATAGAGTCAAAAGCGGCAAAACGAAATTGCAGTTTACGGTGTCTTTAGAGCGGCTTTTAAAATTCCCTGAGGGAAACGAAATTGAGCCGCGGGAAATTCACCTTCTCACCAACGGTGAAGCAAAAATCTTAACCTGCTTCTTGCAGGGCGAAAGCACCTGTGCCGAGGTTTTTTTGGAGCCGGGGCACTGGTACAGCGCGGAGCTTTGGGGCAAACGCGGGGGCGAGGCAAACACCTTGCTTTCTGTGCTTGCACCTATCTATACAGAAAAGCTTTAAAAGGAGAGATGAAACATGCAAACAGACAAACAACCACGCGAGCGCACCTATGTCGGTGTTAAGGAAACCGTGCTGTACGGTGTCGCAAACGGCGGTCAGGTCATCGGCTACAATTTGGTACGCACTTACCTTACCTTTTTCTTGATGACCGTGTTCGGCATCCCTTCAAAGGCAGTCACGATTATGATTTTTGTTTTGGGTATTTGGGATGCACTCAATGACCCGATGATGGGCGTTGTGGTCGATAAGACAAGAACACGCTTCGGCAAGCTTCGCCCCTATCTTTTATTTGTGCCCATTCCGCTGGGCATTGCGACCGTGCTTCTCTTCGGCGGCGCACAGTTTCTTTCGGGTGTAGAGTCCACAACCGCCAAAATCGTGTATATGTGGGTGGTCTATTTTATATGGGAATTTTTCTATACCATCGGCGATATTCCGTTTTGGGGTATGTCGGCGGCGATTTCCCCGTCTCTCAATGACCGTTCCCGTGTCATTACATCGGCAAGATTCATTTCTGGTGCAATCGGCGGCATTACCAATATGCTCATTCCGGTGTTTATTGACTTGAGTACCGCCGGTAAAATCAGCTGGAAGCTGCCTGCGGTCTTTCTCTTTATGGGACTTCTTGCCGGTACACTCGGTATGGTGCTCTTTTCTTTTGCCGGTATTTTCACCAAAGAACGCGTCGTGCAGAATTCCGACGAGCCGAAGCTCTCTGACTGCTTCCGCTATCTCTTTAAAAACAAGCCCTTGCTCCTTTTAGTGCTTTCGAGCGTGCTTGGCACCGTGGAGGGCATCGGCGACATCTTTGCACAGTATTACTATAAGCTTTCTTTAGGCTTTGCCAGCCTTTCCATTGTCGCCGCCATTCCCGGCGTGATTATGGGCTTCTTTGCCTATCTTTTGATTCCGTGGTTTGAAAAGCGTTGGAGCTCCAAGCAGATTGTCGTGCGCATTACGATTTTTAAAGCGATTTTAACCACCGTTATCTTCTTCTTGGGCTTTAAATTCTATCAAAATCCCAAGGTCATTGTGCCGCTGCTTTCCTTGCAGGGCTTCTTTACCAGTGCCCTTTGCAGCATTAAAATGGTGATTCCCACTAAGATGGTTGGCGACACGGTCGATTATATGGAAGCGACCACAGGCGAGCGCGGCGAAGGCATGGCGTTTAGCCTTTTGACCTTCATCAGTAAGCTGACCGGTTCTTTTTCCACCGGTATTGCGGCGGCGATTTTCCCGCTCATCGGTCTTGAACAGGTCAATGCCGAAATGCAGTTGGTAGAAAGTGGCGTCAATACAAGACTATGGCTTTGGGCGCTTGTTACCATGATTCCCGCCGTGCTCAATTTGATTTCGCTGATTCCCTTTATTTTCTATGATTTAGAGGGCGAAAAGCTCGAAAAAATCCACCGTATCGTGCAGAATGACCGTTTGGCGCTTTCGAAAGAAATGTCCAAACAGCACGGGAAGGAGGCAGAATGATGCTCGACAATACATGCCCGAAATGCGGCGCAAAGCTCAGCATTTTCAATTTGAAACCCGAATGCCCGAAATGCGGCTGCAATTTAATGTATTACAATATGGAATCACGTCTCGAGGCGGATGCCGATAAAGCAGAAGCCGAGTGGGCGAAAATAGAGAAGATCATTCCCAAATGCTTTAAAAAGAAGGAGGAGAGTTCTGATGAAACAAAATAAAACCTTAAAACGCTGGCTGGCGATTCTGTGTGTACTGGTTTTGTGCATTAGTGTGCCGCTCGGCGCTTTGGCAAAGGAGGAAAAACAGCAAATGGAAGCTCCCAAACAGTTACAGTTTAATGAGGACGGCAAGTTTAAAATCTTAGTGCTTGCCGATTTGCAGGATACGAACCTCCCGCGCCCCGAAACAATAGAGCTTGCGGAAACCGCAATCCAAAAAACACAGCCCGATTTTATTGCACTTTTGGGCGATAACATTGCCGGTTGGTGGAAAGGGGTCACCCCCGAGGAAACCAAGCAGGCGATTGATGCGTTCTGCAAGGTGATTGATGATACCGGTATCCCCTTTGCGTTCGTTTACGGCAACCATGACCACGAGGGTCTTTGCGACGAAGAAAACGGCATGAATGAGGAAGAAGCCAAGGAGCTGATGCTCTCCTGGTATCAAAATTATAAAACCTGCATGGCAGTTGAGGGCGAGGAAATGACAGGCGTCGGCAACTACAATCTGCCGATTCTCTCTTCCGACGGCTCCAAGACCGCCTTTAACCTTTGGTTCATGGACTCCAACCCCTATACCCCCGAAGAAGAGGGCGGCGGTTACGGCTATGTACACGAAGACCAAACCGCATGGTACAAGAAAACCTCCGATGCCTTGAAGGCAGAAAACGGTGGCGAGCCGGTACCCTCCATTGTGTTCCAGCACATCATCGTGCCCGAAGCCTATGATATGTTCAATAAGGTTTCTGCAACGACAAAGGGTGCTGTACGTGGTCACCGTTCTTTCAATAAGAACTACTATGTACCGAATCCCGAATATGTTTACGAGGGCCTTTTGAATGAAGGACCCTGCCCGCCCGATACCAACCACGGGCAGTTCCAAAGCTGGATTGACCAGGGCGACGTCGTTGCCGGTGTGTTCGGTCATGACCACTCCAACAGCTTTGCCGGTCTTTATAAGGGCATTCATTTGGTTGCCGCGCCCGGCGTAACCTATTACAGCTACGGCAACAACCACGGCGTGCGTACCATTACGATTGATGAAAACAATCCGACCGAGTTTAAATCCGAAATCTTAACCTACGAAGCGGTCACCGGTCATGAGGTGAAAAATATCTATGTCAGAAATCACGGCTACTATGAATTTAAGCACAATTTCATTCCGGCACTCTGCGGTGCAATCGGTGCTGTAGTCGTCCTCGCTGTGGGTATTCCGCTTATCGTAAAGTCTGTGAAAAAACGTAAGCAGAAATAATTTTTCTATAGAAGCTTAAAAGAAGGGTGGATTTAAAGCCAAAAAATCCACCCTTCTTTTCTGTCCTTTTGGCAACTCTGCTTTTTTCCCCGATACTACTTTACTTATCTTTAGAATTTTGGTATCATATAAGAGTTAAAAGTAACGCCGTAAGGCGAAAAAAGGAGCTTCTCATGGAAAAGCTATTAGATAAATTAACAGGGCTCGTTTCCGACGCTTTCGAGAAAGCCGGTTACGACAGAACCCTTGGCAGAGTTACGGTTTCCGACCGTCCCGACCTCTGCGAATTTCAGTGCAACGGCGCTATGCCCGCGGCAAAGACGGCACACAAAGCCCCGTTTATGATTGCGGATGACGTGGTCGCTGTTCTCAAAGAAAGCGACGTTTTTGAATCCGTGGAATCCGTAAAGCCCGGCTTCATCAACATGAAGGTCAATAAGGAATATTTGGCAGAGCATATCGACGAAATGCGCCAAACCGAAAAGCTCGGTGTGACAGGTACGCACAAAGCTTTAAGTGTAGTTATGGACTACGGCGGCCCGAACGTCGCAAAGCCCTTGCACATCGGCCATTTGCGTTCCGCTATTATCGGCGAGAGCATTAAGCGTATTTATCGCTATTTCGGCGATAAGGTTGTCGGCGATATTCACCTCGGCGACTGGGGTCTTCAAATGGGCCTCATCATCGCAGAATTGCAGGAAAGAAAGCCGGATTTGCCGTATTTCGATGACAATTTCACCGGCGAATATCCGAAAGAGGCGCCGTTTACGATTTCCGAACTCGAAGAAATCTATCCGACCGCCAGCGCAAAGTCCAAGGAAGATGAAGTGTTCGCCAAAAAAGCACACGATGCCACCTATCATTTACAGCAGCACAAGCGTGGCTATGCGGCACTTTGGGACCACATCATGCACGTGTCCGTGACCGACCTCAAGCGCAACTATGAAAACTTAAACGTAAGCTTCGACATTTGGATGGGCGAAAGCGATGCAGAGCCTTACATTCCGCCGATGCTCGAAAAATTAGAAAAACAGGGCGCACTCATTGAAAGCGACGGCGCAAAGGTAATTCCCGTGCAGGAAGAAACCGACAAAAAGGAAATTCCGCCCTGCATCCTTGTTAAATCCGACGGCGCAACGCTCTATGCGACCACCGACCTTGCCACCATTGTGCAGAGAATGGAAGATTTCCACCCGGACAAGCTCCTCTATCTCACCGATAAGAGACAGAGCCTCCACTTTGAGCAGGTCTTTAGAGCCGCTAGAAAAACAGGCATCGTAAAGCCGGAAACCCAGCTGCAGCACATCGGCTTCGGCACGATGAACGGCAAAGACGGCAAGCCCTTCAAAACCAGAAGCGGCGGCGTTATGAGACTCGAAACCCTCATTGCCGACATCACTCGTTATGTTTCTGAAAAGATTGCCGAGAATGACACCCTCAGTGCCGAGGAAGCGGAAAAGACCGCAAAGCAGATTGCGATTGCCGCTCTCAAATACGGTGACCTTTCGAACCTTGCCACCAAGGATTATATCTTCGACTTAGAGCGCTTTGCCGCCTTCGAGGGCGACACAGGCCCCTATCTTCTTTACACCATTGTGCGTGTTAAATCCATTTTGGCAAGATACGGCAAAGCGTATCAGGATTATAAGATTGCTGTGGCAGATAACGACAGCGCTAAGGCGTTACAGCTGGCGATTTCCAAAATGCCCGAACAGCTTTCCAATGCCTACAGAGATTCTGCACCGAACATCATTTGCGCTTATGCTTATGAGCTTGCCGGTGCCGTGAACAAGTTCTATCACGAAACCAGAATCCTTTCCGAAGAGAACGAAGAAAAACAGCAAGGCTACATTGCCCTCATCGCCCTCGCCAAGAGAGCTTTGGAGGAATGCATCGACCTTTTGGGCTTCTCCGCTCCCGAAAGAATGTAATTTTAAAACAACAAACCGCCTCGAAGCAACAACGCTTCGGGGCGGTTTTTCTGTTTCTATTAATTTTTTATTTTTCCTTGCGATTCATAAGGAACATGAGTACCGCCATGAAAAGAATAATACCGTAGCCTAAAAAGCTCCAGCCGTCGGGAATCTGCCCAAAGAGGAAGAAACCGAGCGCTGAGGAAAAGAGAATCTGCGAATAATCGTAAACGGAAATATCCCGCGCCGGCGCGTAGATGTAAGCGCCCGTAATCGAAAACTGACCGCCGCTCGCGGCAAGTCCGGCGAGCAGAAGAAAGAGAAGCTGCTTGCCCGTCATCGGGACAAAGTGGAACAGCAGATAGGGGAGCACCGAAAGGCAGGAAAATGCCGAAAAGAAAAAGACGATGAACGGCCCCTTAATACCCATTGTGCCGAGCTTTCGAACGCAGGTGTAAGCAAGTCCCGCGGCAAATCCGCCGAATAACCCGAGAAAGGCGGGGAGCATATCTTTGCCCGCAAACGAGGGCTTAATGACGAATAAAGCACCCACAAAAGCACCGAGAACCAGCAGAATTTTTTTGAAAGGTACTTTTTCTTTTAACAGGAAGAAGCTGCAAAGAATCGCGAAAAAGGGCGACATCTTATTTAAAATCGAGGCATCCGCCAAAAGCAGGTGGTCAACGGCATAGAAGTTGCAAAGAATACCGACCGTGCCGAAGAACGAGCGCAGGAACAAAAAGCCCCAGGCAGATTTATCGAGCTTTTTCGGCTTTTCGCCCCTCAAAAGCAAAATGGCGGCGAACAGGGCGGCAACTAAATTGCGAAAAAAGCTTTTTTGAATCGAGGGTAAATCCCCCGAAAGACGTACAAAGGCACTCATCAGAGCGAAGCAAAACGCCGAGCAAATCATTAAAAGAATGCCTTTATTTTTCTTGGATACCGTGGACATGGGAACGCTCCGTTTCTAAAATTACTGTGCAACAGTATACCGCAAAACGGAAAAATGTGCAAGCTAGGCGTGCTGTAAGCGCAAAAAGACCACGGGTTTTTGCGGCAGACGCAAGAGCTTTTGCGATTTTAAAATACGGCGCGAAAGCACAGTTTGCGTTTCAAAATAATAGCTGAAAGCATAGGGCGCAGGAAGCAAAAGGAGTGAGAGCAAAAACCACGGCAGAAACGAAAGCTTTTGACGAAGCAGAGAAAAGGCAAGCCCCTCTGTGCTTCTGCGGCTAAGGGCTAAAAGCTCGAGTAAAGGACGCTTCGGATTTTCACAAAGCAAAACGGATAAGAGACTGTATTTTTGCAAAGCGGCAAGGCAGAAATAAAGGCTCAAAAGGAACAATACCACTAAAAAGCCGAGGCAAAGCCAAAACGAAAGCTTGGAAAAACCGCTTGCTGTTAAAGTCTTGTAAAATAGAAATCCGCAAAGCGTCACGGGTAGAAGGAATAAAACCAAATGCAAAAGGCTCATCACACGCACATAGAAAAAGAGATAGGAGATTTTAAAAATCTCGCGCATGGAAAGCCGCCGAAAAAAGGCGGAGAGCGGTGCTTTATGTTTGGCGTTTTCCGAAAACCACCGTGTGCGAAGAAACGGAAACAGAGAAAGAAACCAAAGGGAGCAAAGGGCGCCTAAAAGGAATAAAACAAAAATGCCTATAGCAAGGTAGGGGGAGATGTTTTCGGGCAGAAGCGAGCGGAATTTTACCGCCATAAAGATGCAGAAAAGCCCCGAAAGCAGAAAAAACACTTCCCCGAAAAAGCAGAAAAGCAAAATAAAATAGGCACGGGCTTTCGAAAAAAGTAGTGCGTTTTGTGCTTCGATTTTTGCAGTTTTAAAGTTCATAAAAATCACCGTATTTAGTATGAACCGAAAAACAGAAAATTTGCAAAATTTTCTAAAAAAATAAAACAGGGCGAACCTGTGTCCGCCCTGTGGGAAATTCTTTTTAATCTTTTTTTACGAATCGGTTCAGTGCTTTTCTCATGGCACCGACAGTTTGGTAGCGCCCCGAAATTTGCACGGTTGTCGCTTTGGAAACGACCTTATGTAGTCCGCCTTTGGGCGTGGCAACAGAAGGATGCTTGCCGGTGAGCATCACGTTAAGGCAAACCCCGAGCGCGTAAATATCGGTGGTTTTGCCGGATTGTGCAAAGCCGAACTGTTCGGGTGCGGCATACCCGACTGTGCCGAGTGGACGTGTATCGTGCTCTTCAAAATCCGTGATGATTCTGGCAATGTTAAAATCCAAAAGGACTGCCTTGTCCTCGGGTGTAATCCAAATATTCGAAGGCTTTACGTCGCGGTGTACAATGTTGCGGCGATGCAAAACCTCCAAGGCATCACAAAGCGCAACGGCGTATTTTGCGGCACGGTGGTAGGGAAGAGGACCTTCCTTTAAAAGGGAAGCGAGGGAAACACCCTCGATATATTCCTCTAAAATCAGTAAGCCTTCCTCTGTGACGCAGGTTTCATAGATTTGCGGCAGATTTTCGAATTTCTGCCCCTGTAAAGCTCTGTAAACCTCATCGTTAATGTGTTTAGAACGAATTACAACGAGCTTCTTTTGCGCCGTGTTGTGTTCATACAGCGAAATATCGCCGCTGTCTACGTGCTTGAGCACCTTTAAAAAGGTATATTTCTCTTGCAACGCCGTTTCAATGTAGGTTTGCAATTCGTTGGAAGATTTGGTCATCGTAAAGGATCCTCGTTTTTCTCCAGCAGAAGCTCCAAGGTTTCATTCACCGAAAGCCTGTGCTCCAAGGCAAAAAGAATAATGCTGTCTCGACGGTCGCGCGCATAGAGCGGTGCTTTTTGCAAGGATTTCAAAAGCATTTGGCAGTCCTCGAAGGAGAGCTGCATCGCTAAAATCAAGCGCAGCACCTTGTCTCGAGACGGCGTTTTTCTGTCGTTGATGATGTCATAAAAGAAAGCATAGCTGATTTCGGATTTGTTGATGATGTCACTTTTGGAAAATCCGGATTTTGCAATCAGCTTTTCCCAAAGCGATTTAATGTCGGTTTCGACAAAAGCATCCTCGTTGTTTTCTAAAAAAGTACCTAAATCGCAAGTGTTGTCTTGCAACTGATTCAGTAAATCTTGTGTTTTGGTTTCCATAAATAAAATACCCCTCCAAATGATACTATCGTTTACGTGTAAACGATTTTTCCGTAAAAGTTTTCCTCAAGCTCTTTACGTTGCGGATGATCCTTAGCAATATGCACGGTTAACGAACCAAAATTTGTTTGCCCAAAGCCGGAATTTGCAAACGAAGAAGAATTCGGCATGTAAATATCCGTGATATAGGCGTTGGTTTGCCGGGCTAAATCAAATCGCGCACTTTCCCCCATTTTGAAAATTTTGTCTTTCTTTGCTGGCGGATAATATACCTGATAGGTATCCTTACCCATGCCGGTATAGTGGTAGTCGTAGAGGACGCCGTCTTTGGAATACCCGTTAAAATTCCCTTGCTCAACATAAATGCCTTCTAATTGTTTTGGCATTGCCGAACCGCCCAAAAAGAGCGTGGCTTGTTTACTGAAGTGAATTCGCCGCAAATACGGATTTTCCGAAATATTACAAACATTCTCCAGACCGGCTGCCCAAGGCTGAACGGTTAGGTCGGCTGCTTTGCGCCCCGGGCAATAAAACCGCAATACCCAGTTACGCGAAGTGTAATAGTACAAAGCGCCGTCCACAATTTGATATTGTCCCTCATACCTGCCGCTGGAGAGGGTCAAATTCGAGAGCTTTGGACAATCTTTGGCAAAATTATCGTGAATACCGAGGTCGGTATCCGGAAAATGAACGATTCTAAGATTAGGTAAATGATGCATACACCACGGGTCAATCCAAAGATAGGGTTGGTCGTAGTTGGTTTCAAAGAAGATTTCTTCAATATTCTTTTGACCATTAAAAACATCTTGTGCAATGCGATTGACGGGCTTTCCGCCGAGCACCGCAGGAATGGTGACAACACGGGAATTACCCTTGTATTTGGTAATTACACCGTTTTTATATTCAAAATTTTCATATTCAATCGGCGGTGGAGTCGAAGGCTTGGATGGCACAACCGGTGTGGTTGGCTTTTCCGTTTCCGGCTCGGTCGGCTTTGTGGATTCTTCTGTATTCTCCGACGGATGATCCGGAGCGCTTGGCGGATTTTTATTTCCACTGTCGGTTGGTAAAGTCGGCTTGCCGGGCAAAAAAGGATTGTGCACCTCATCCTCGCCTTGCGGCAAGGAGGTAAGGCCGGGCATACTCCCGATTCCGCCGGGTAGTGCTGCTAAAGTGGAAAGGGTCGGCGTAGGTGCCGTAGTTTCTTCCTCTGTTTCTGCTTTAGCGACTATAGGCACTTCTTCTGTGCCGTCGGTATGTATGAGATCGGTTGTCGGTTCTTCTGACGATTTGGCAACCGGAATCATCCTTTGTGCTGCAAAATGTGTATAAACAGAAAAAAGCATCCCAAAAACCAAAACAGCGGAAAACACAAGGGAAACTACACGGTCCCTACGGTTTTTGGATAGCTTGGTGGGGTGCTTTTTAGTTACAGGTATAGTAGAAACAGCACCCTTTTTTGCAGGTAACACTTTAAAACAGGAAAGGCAAAAATGCGCTTCCTGAGGCATCTGCGCGCCGCAATACGGACAGGTCTGCTTCAAGTTGTTATCCCCCTCTGAAATTGTATGTACAAAAGACCGCCCCCTCGGCAGCCTGTGTTTACCGCAAAACAAACACTAAGTACAGTAAATATTATAGTGAAAAAACCGAAAAAGTCAAGAGAAAAGGTCGAAAAACGTGAATAAACCGTTACAGAAAAGGAGGTGAAATTTTCCGAAAAAAGCCTTGCAGTTGTCTAAATTTTACAGTAAAATAGAACTGTATAAATAAAATTTTACACAAAACGCGAACGGAGGCTCGAAAATGGAAAAACGGATTTATTCCTGTGCGACGGCACACTTAGATACGATTTGGAACTGGACTCTGGAACACAGCATCGGCAACTGCCTTTATAATACACTGGCGCAGAATTTTGCCTTGTTCGAAAAGTATCCGGATTATACCTTTAACTTTGAGGGCGCCTATCGTTATGAACTTTTGGAAGAATATTATCCGCGCGAATTTGAGCGCTTAAAGCAATATATAGAAGAGGGGCGCTGGTGCGTGACCGGTAGTGCTTATGAAAACGGCGATGTCAACGTGCCCTCCCCGGAAGCACTCTTTCGAAATATCCTTTTGGGCAACGGCTATTTTAAAAAGAAATTCGGCAAAGAGAGCAAGGAAATCTATCTGCCCGATTGCTTCGGCTTCGGCTGGGCACTGCCCTCTGTGATTGCTCACGCCAATCTCTTGGGCTTTACCACACAAAAGCTGACTTGGGGCTCTGCCTACGGCACGCCGTTTGACATCGGCAAATGGTATGGCGTAAACGGCGCCTACTGCTTTGCCGCCGTGCGTCCCGATGCCTATGATTTAACCTACAGCGCCGTGCGCACGAAAAAGGATAATGTAAAGAAGCTAAAAGAAAACGAAGCCAAATACGGTCTGCCGTGGACCTTCTCGTTCCACGGTGTCGGTGACCAAGGCGGCGCACCGAAAGAATCCTCGGTTGCCGTATTGCAAAAGGAAATCCGTGAAAATAAAACAGAAGAGGTGCAGGTTTTAAGTGCACCCAGCGACCAAATCTACAGGGACTTAGATGCTCTTTCCGAGGCGCAGAAGGATAGATTGCCTTCTTGGAAAAATGAACTGGTCATGCGTGACCACGGCGCAGGCGGCTATACCTCCCGTGCTATCGGGAAACGCTTGAACCGTGCGTGCGAGGAACTTGCCTATCGTGCAGAAGCGGCATCGGTTACCGCGTCTTTGCTAGGCGGCATGGACTATCCGCAGGCGGTTTTGAACACGGCGTGGAAGCGTGCCATCGCGCACCAGTTCCACGATGATTTACCCGGCACGTCGGTGCAAAGAGCCTATAAACGCTCATGGAATGACTATGTGCTTTCTTTGAATCAGTTTGAAACCACCTATGAAACTGCCTTAGGCGTGGTGGCTTCGGCGATGCAGACGGATTGGGCGCACGGCATGCCGATTGTGGTACACAACAGCAACGAAACCGAGAGAACGAGCCTTGTAAAGATTCGTGTACCGCTGCGCGCCGGGCAGTACCTCTATGCTAAGGACAGAAACGGCAAGTATTATCCCGTGCAGGTGCTTGACCGTCAAAATAATATGGCGGAAGCCGTCTTTTCCTGCACCGTTCCGGCACTTGGCTATAAGGCCTTTGATTTGCGTACCTCGGATACGCTTCCCGTGCCAATGCCAAATGTGACGGCGAGCAGACATACGATTGAAAATGCACTTTGCCGTGTTTCCTTAAATGAGAACGGTGAAATCGCGCAGATTTTCGATAAACGATTCCAGCGCAATCTCCTAAAATCCGCCGTTCGCGAGGAACTCATTCCCTATGCCGGCAGTACCATGTGGCCCGCATGGGAGCTGACCTATCGTGCGATTTGCAGTGGGAAAAAGCACTATCCGCGCGTAAAATCCGTGCGTGTGCTGTATGAGGGCGCGGTGACTGCGGCGGTAGAGGTCGTTAAAACCTACGGCAATTCCACCTTTAAATCGGTGATTTCCTTAGAAGCGGACAGTCCACTGGTTCGTGTAGAAAATCATGTGGATTGGTGGGAGCAAAGAACCCTCTTTAAACAGAGCTTCCCACTGGCTGTGTCGAATCCGACCGCGAGCTATGATTTGGGACTCGGCATCATTCAGCGCACAAACAACCGCAAAGAAATTTTTGAAGTGCCGGCACAAAAGTGGGCGGATATTTCTAAAAAGGGCTTCGGTGTTTCCGTTTACAGCGATTCCAAATACGGTTGGGATAAGCCCGCGGATAACAATTTGCGCCTGACGATTTTACACAGCCCAAAGCGGAATTTTCATATCGACAGTATGCAGAGCGTTATGGATTTGGGTCGCAATGACTACGGCTATGCCCTTTCGGCACACGGCGAAGGCTTAGCCGAAACGCAGAGAACAGCGAAGGATTATCAGCAACCCTTTGCCGCGGTTTTGACCGATAAGCATAAGGGTACGCTCGGTAGCAGTTATGCGTTCGGCAAGTTAAATAAGGAAAATGTGCTTCTGCGTGCCGTGAAGCGTGCGGAGGACAGCGACGAAATTGTCGTGCGCTTCAATGAAAGTGCCAACGAAAAGACCGAAAACATTCGCTTTAAACTGGGCGAGGGCATAGAATCCGCACGCGAAATTTATGCGAGCGAAGAAACCTTGGACGAAGCCACCGTTACAAACGGAACGCTGATTTTCGATTTAGCCCCCTACGAAGTGAAATCCTTTGCCTTAAAATTAAAACCCCTTTCGGCAAGTGCCAAGCCGAAGCAAGGTACAGAAATCCGCTTAAAGGGCAATACCACCCTCTTTACCGCACGCGATTTTTCACAAAAGCCCGTCATTCGGGATTATCATGGCTTAACGCTTCCGAAAGAACTTCACCCCGAAACGATTTCCTGCAAGGGACTCATCTTTGCCCTCGACGCCGAACAGGCGGTGCGCTGCAAGGGCGGTAAGCTTTTCCTCGGTGGAAAATACAAAAAACTTTCGCTTCTCTTGCTCCTCGGCGGTGAAGATAAAAACTGCACCTTTAAGCTGGACGGAAAACCCGTGGTGCGTACCGTCTACAGTAGCTTGGACGCGATGGGCCAGTGGGATTTGGTCGGTATGCGGGAAACCGCCTGCATCAAGCCCGCAACGCTCGCTTACGAATTTACCCACGCGCACAGCGAAAAGAATGCGGATATTCTGGCAAAGCAGGTTTTTGTTTATCTCTATGAATTTGACGTTACCGGCGTTCGCGAATTCACTTTGCCGAACGATCGGGATTTGCTTTTGCTTTCCGCGGCGGCTGAAACAGAGCCGAGAACAGAAAAACTTTTGTATCCTATGTATGCGCGTATAGAATCTCGTCCGTTCCAGAATAAAATGACACAAAAAAACAAGGCACGTCTAGTTTTGGGGCTTTTGCCGCACAACACCTCTCCGAGAGCGCATCTTAACGCAAGAGCCGACCATTATAAAATCAAATAGATACCGAAACCGTAAAATATAAAGACAAATTCTAACGGGATTTTGAAGTTTTTGTAAACGCTGAGGGAATACCTTGCAATGCGAGGTAAAATAGGGTATACTTACCATTGACTTTCTAAGCAAAAGGTCACATGAATGTTCAAAAAATAAAAAGCGAAAGGATGTGTCCCGTCTCATGGATAATACCATCAATGTAGATTTTACAGGCGGCGCAAACCAACCGCAGGAACCCTCTAAGGCTTCTAATGGAGCACACGCAGTTCCCGCAAACAAAGGCAAAAAAATTGCCATCAATCTTGTTTTAACAGCAGTCATCGGCGCAATTCTCTATTATTTTATGATTCCGGCTCTCAATTTTAAAGCCGCAGAATTTTATGAATTTATCGGACTTTTGGCGCTCATCTATGTCGGACTCACGGCGCTTTCCGTAAAGCTTCCTGCCAATCCGCAGTATACCACTTACGTGAAAAAGCGTGCTACCGTGCCGGTCATTATTGTGGTGGCTCTTCTTGCCGTCGGCGGCATCGGCTACCTTGTCGGCGCACCGATTTTCCGTGCGAAGAACTATTCCCAGCTTATGAACGTGCAGGACGGCGACTTTGCCGAGGACGTTGCAGAAATTGACTTCTCCAGCGTTCCTGTTTTAGACGATGTGGCAGCAAAAGAGCTTGCCAAGAGAACCCTCGGCGACTTGCCCGACTATGTTTCTCAGTTCGTTGTTTCCGATTATTCCACACAAATCAACTATAAGGGCGCACCCGTTCGTGTAACTGCGCTTGCTTACGGCGACATTTTTAAGTGGCTCAAAAACACCAAATCCGGTATTCCGGCTTACATTTTGGTAAACATGAACACCAAAAAGAGCGAAATTGTAAGACTGCCGGACGGCGGTATGCGTTATACCCCTTCCGAGCACTTCAACCGCTACTTGATGCGTCATTTGCGCTTCCAGTATCCGACCCTCATGTTCAAGAGCATGAGCTTTGAAATCGACGAAAACGGTGCACCGTACTGGATTGTTTCCGTTATGGATAAGACAATCGGTCTCTTCGGCGGTACGGATATTATCGGCGCGGCAGTTGTCAATGCTGTAACCGGTGAAACCAATCTTATCGCTACCGATGCAGAAGGCGCAAAGAAATTAAAGACCGACAATCTCGTAACCGATGAACAGTGGCAGTGGATTGACCGCGTTTATGATGCGGAGCTTCTCAATACCCAATTCAATTACTACGGTAAGCTTTCCGGCGGCTTCATCAACTCCATCATCGGTCAAGAAGGCGTTAAGGTAACCAGCCCCAGATACAACTATTTGGCGCTCAACGATGACGTTTATATGTACACCGGCGTTACCTCCATTACCTCTGACGAATCCATTATCGGCTTCGTGCTTTCCAACCAGAGAACTAAGGAAACCAAGTATTACTCTATTTCCGGCGCACTCGAAACCAAGGCACAGACCTCGGCACAGGGCGCAGTTCAGCAGTATGAGTACCAGGCAACGTTCCCGCTTCTTCTCAACATCAGCGGCGAGCCGACCTACTTCATGGCTCTTAAGGACGCCAGCCAGTTGGTTAAGATGTATGCGATGGTTAACGTGAAGCAGTCCAACGTCGTTGGTACAGGCTACACCCTCGCAGAATGCACCGAAAACTACGCCAAGGAGCTCAAGAACAACGGCATCAATTTGGATATTGATATCGAAGGTATGGGCGGCGAAGAAGCCGAGGCACAAGAAGTACCCACCACACAGGAAATCAGCGGTAAGGTACAGGAAATCCGTTCGGCAATCACCGGCGGCGAAACCTACTTCTATATCCGTTTGGTAGACGGCGAAAGCTTCTATAAGCTCTCCGTTGCCAATGCAGAAAAGGTCGTTCTTTTGAACGTCGGCGATGAAGTTACCTTCACCGTGCAGAAGGATGCCGAAGGCGACATCATTGATGCAAACATGAAGAAATAATCTTCTGTAATACAAAGCGCAAGGCAGATTCCGTTTGGAGTTTGCCTTGCTTTTTTATGTGTGCAAAGAAATGACTTTCGAGTGCCTCTGCCTTTGGGGTTTGAAAGGCGCGTGCCGACTGCGGCAAAGGTACTTTATTTTCTGTATATTTTTATATAAAAAAACCGCCTTGCTCTTAGAAGAACAAAGCGGTTTTAATTTTTATTTAAGATGCAAAGCCCGTTGCACAAACGAAATGCGAAGGCTTATATAAGATTCCCCGTATATGGGTCTTACGCCTTGCAAGACGGTTTGCCCATTTTCATGGAAATGTCGAAAGCGGTGACGGAGTGGGTGAGTGCACCGAGAGAAATGATGTCTACGCCGGTTTTTGCCGCGTCTGCAATCGTTTCTAAGGTGATACCGCCCGAAGCTTCGGTCATTGCCTTGTCGCCGATGATTTCTACAGCTTCTTTCATCCTATCACAGCTCATGTTGTCGAGCATGATGATGTCTGCACCGGCGGCGAGTGCCTCTCTGACTTCGTCGAGGTCACGGGTTTCTACTTCGATTTTGACCATGTGACCGAGCTTGCCGCGGAGCTTCTTTACGGCGTTTGTAATGCCGCCGGAAGCGTCGATGTGGTTATCCTTGAGCATAGCGCCGTCGGAAAGATTGAAGCGGTGGTTCTTGCCGCCGCCACAGGTTACAGCGTATTTTTGCAAAGCACGAAGAGAGGGCAGGGTCTTTCTTGTGTCGGTTACCTGCGCCTTTGTGCCCTTTACCAGCTCAACTGCCTGTGCGGTTGCGGTTGCAATGCCGGACATATGCTGTAAAAGATTGAGCGCGGTACGCTCGCCCTTTAAAAGGAGCGTGGTCTTGCCGGTGAATTCTGCAATGAGGTCACCTTTTTTGAGCACGTCGCCGTCCTTTTTATAAACGGTGGCTTTGAAATCCTTATCTAAAAGCTCGAAGGTACGCAGAGCAACGTCTAAGCCGCAAAGCACACCGTCTGCCTTGGAAACAAAATAGGCGGTGTCCTCCTGCTCTTCGGGAATCAAATAATCGGAAGCTAAATCCACGTAGTGAATATCTTCTTTTAAGGCTCTTAAAATGATATCATCCACATAAAACTGCGGCAAAATCATGTCTCGTCAACCTCCTTTAAGATAATGTGCGCTACTGTCGCTAAGCTGAGTGCTTCGCAGTAGTCGGGGGTAATGGCGAAATGACCGGTTTTGAGTCTCTTTAAAATCGCATCTACGCGCTTGAGACCTGTGCGAACTGCACCGGGATCCGGAATAACAAAGTAAGCTCTTTGCATAATGGAGCGAATCTCCGTGCGAAGACCCTTCGGGAGCGGTGCACCGGCGATGTCTAAGGTCTTTTCTACCGGCTCAACGGTATTTTCGGAATCCTTAGAAAGCTTAGCAATATCGTCTGCGGCACGCTTGCCGAAAACGAGAGCCTCCAAAAGAGAGTTACTGGCGAGACGGTTTTTACCGTGTACGCCTGTGCAGGAGCATTCACCGACCGCATAAAGACCGTCTACCGTGGTTCTGGCATCTAAATCCACGCCGATGCCGCCCATTAAATAGTGCTGGCAGGGGAAAACGGGAATAAGGTCTTTGGAAATATCGACATTCTGCTTTAAGCAACCCTCATAAATGCCGGGGAAACGATTCAAAAGGTATTCGCGGCTCTTGTGGGTAATGTCGAGATAGAATTCATTACTGCCGGTCTTGCGGCTTTCCATGATGATGCACTTGGAAACAACATCACGGGGCGCAAGCTCGAGTCTCTGGTCGTAGCGATGCATGAAGCGCTCTTTCTTGCAGTTCAAGAGGTAAGCACCTTCGCCTCGCACGGCTTCACTGATTAAGAACTGCTCACGGTTCGGACCGTTGAACGCGGTCGGGTGGAACTGTACGTAGCTCAAGTTCTTAATGGCGGCGCCAAGCTCATAGGCAAGACGAACGCCGTCGCCGGTTGCTACCTTCGGGTTGGTGGTGTATTTATAAACTCTGCCGATACCACCGGTCGCAAGTACGCAGTACTTTGCATAAACCGAAGCGGTTTTGCCGTCGGTTAAAAGGTCAGCGCAAAAACCGCCCTTGACCTTTTCGAGCGAATAGACCATGGTATTGTCCTGAATGGTGATGTTCTCTCTGGTGTGGGCTTCCAAAAGAAGCTTCTTTACGATTTCAGCACCGGTGGTGTCCTTGTGATGCACGATTCTTCTGCGGCAGTGACCGCCCTCTAAGGTTTTGAGAATCGAGCCGTCCGCAGCCTTGTCGAAGTCTACGCCGTAATTCATGATTTGGCGTACCTCCTGCGGGCCCTGATGTACAAGAACATTAACCGCATCGGGGTCATTGGCACGCTGACCGGCAATCATCGTGTCTTCGATATGTAATTCGTAGCTGTCGTTTTCTAAGCTTAAAACAACCGCTACGCCGCCCTGTGCAAGAGAGCTGTTGGAAATTTTCTCTTCGTTTTTGGTAAGCATTAAAACAGAGAGATTCTGCGGCAGAGAAAGTGCCGTGTAAAGTCCGCCGACACCTGTGCCGATAATTAATACATCATATTTATTTTTCATATTTATCACAACCAGTTGGTTTTATTTTGTCCTTTTAAAAAGCTTATTCTCCGAGCATTTTAATCATCATACGGGCGGCCTTGTAAATATCGCCGCAGCCGAGGGTGATGACCAAATCATTTTCCTGTGCGTGGTCTACTACATATTGCGAAACGCCTTCAAAGCCCTCGAACCAAACGGAACCCGGGATTTTGTCTGCGAGCTGTTTGGTGTAGACACCGTAGGTGTTGCGCTCACGAGAGCCCATGATTTCTGTCATAACGCAGTGCTCCGGAATTTTTAAAACCTCGGCAAATTCGTCCATGAGCAAATAGGTTCTCGAATAGGTGAAGGGCTGGAACACTGCCCATACGGCGTGGTAGCCCATCTTTTCTGCTGCCTCTAAGGTTACGCGAAGCTCGGCAGGGTGATGTGCATAGTCATCGGCAAAGGTGATGCCCTTGTAGGTGCCTAAAATCTCAAAACGTCTGCCTGCACCGCCGAAGGCCTCTAAGCCTGCCTTGGCCTTTTCTACAGAACCGCCGGCATAAAGCACCGAAGCGAAAGCGGCAAGCGCATTTAAGATGTTATGTTTGCCGGGCACGTTTAAGGTCACACGGCAAAGCTTTTCACCCTTGTGCATCACGTCGAAAGCATAGAACGCACCGCGCACGGTTTCGATGTTTTCGGGGTAATAATCGTTGGTGTCCTTGTAGCCGAAGGTGATGAGGTCCTTGCCGGTTACACCCTCTAAGGCGGTTAAGGTGTTGGCATCGTCGCCGTTATAAATGACGGCATCTCTTGCCATAAGCGCAAACTTGTGGAAGCTTGCAATCAGATTCTCCATCGTCTTGAAATAATCCAAATGGTCCTCGTCAATATTCAAAATAACGGCAACCGACGGGGAGAGGTGGAGGAAGGTGTCCACAAATTCGCAGGCTTCACAAACGAAGTTGTCACTCTTGCCCACTCTGCCGTAAGCGTCAATCAGCGGTAATTTGCCGCCGATGACCGCCGAGGGGTCGAGGTCGGCGCTCAGCATCATCTGTGTGGTCATGGAGGTCACGGTTGTTTTGCCGTGCGTACCGCAGATGCCGAAGCAGTTTTTATAAAGACGGGAAATTGCACCGAAGAGCTCAGCACGCTCAAAGGTCGGAATACCGCTCTCCTTTGCCGCAACCAGCTCCGGATTATCGGGCAGAAGTGCGGCTGTGTAAACAACCATTTCTGCGCCTTCGATATTTTCCGCTTTTTGACCGAGCACAACGGGCACACCCATTTTGCGAATGCGGTTTAAAATGTCGGACTCGTTATTATCAGAACCGGAAAGCTCGTAGCCCCAGCTGTGGAGAATCTCCGCCAGCGGACACATACCACTGCCACCGATGCCGATGAAATGAACGCGTTTGACTTGTTTCAATAAAACGTCAATATCCTTCATAGAAAGATCCTTTCATTACGCATAATTTACTTTTGCGTATTTATACATACTATATTATATTGCAAAATGAAAAAAATTTAAACCCCTAAATGCATTTTTATCACAGAAAGTAAAAAAGAAACATACAATGGGATTGAGAAAGCAAAAAAGGAGCGCTGATTTTGCAAAAGATTTTTTTAGTCGGCGGCGACCGTCGCCAGCAATACTTAGAACAAATTCTAAGCGAAAAGGGCTTTTCTACATATTCCTTAGGGCTTTTAAAAGAGAAATCCAAAGCAGAATTTTTAAAAGCTCTAGGTGAGGAATATGCACCGACGGTGCTTTTACCCCTGCCCGCAACCCGAGACGGAAAAACGGTCTTTATGCCGCTTTCACCTCTTGAAATCTCGTTTGAGGAGCTGTTCTCGGCCATGGGGAGTGGCGCGCACCTTTTGGGTTTCTCTCTTCCCGAGGGGATAAAACAGGAAGCCGAAAAAAAGAAAATGACTTCTGTGGATTTCTTTTCGGAAACGGTTGTCTATGAAAACGCCGTGTTAACGGCGCGAGCGGCAAAGATGATTTTAAAAAGAAAGCTTCGTGCGCCCTTAGCAGAAACCAAAATCGCCGTAACGGGCTTTGGCCATGTGGGCAAAGCGCTTTTAGAGGTGCTCCTGCCCGAAGTCAAAAGCTTTACGGTCTTTGCGCGCAAGGAGGCGCAGGTCGAAGCGGCGAAACAAAGTGGCGCAAATGCCGAACTGCTTTCCGCTTTGCCGCAGTGCATAGAGCACTTCAATGCGGTAATCAATACCGTGCCGTTCCCGATTTTAACCGCGGAAATCCTCGAAAAATCCAAGGAAGACACACTCTTTTTAGAGCTTGCCTCGAAGCCCTTCGGCATAGATTTTGCGGCGGCGGAGGCTTTGCCGCGTACCGCGATTTTGGCTGCCGGACTGCCGGGAAAATATTTCCCGTTTGAAGCGGCGGCCGTTCTTTCTAAAGCCATGGAAAATACTCTCTGAAAGGAGGGGAAACAATGTCGAAAACTCGTGTAGGATTTGCTATGTGTGGTTCCTTTTGCACCTTCAGTCAGGTTTTGCCGCAAATGGAACGCCTTGTGAAAATGGGTTATGATGTTCTGCCCATTCTTTCCGAAACCGCCTACAGCACGGATACCCGCTTTGGCAAAGCGGCGGATTTCAGAAAACGCATTGAAACTGTCACGGGGCATGAAATCATTCATACCGTATTCGGTGCAGAGCCGATAGGACCCAAACAGCTCTTAGATATTCTGGTGATTGCCCCCACAACGGGCAACACCTTAGGAAAGCTTGCCGGCGGTGTTACCGATACGGCGGTCACCTTGGCGTGCAAGGCGCATTTGCGCAACGAACGTCCGGTTGTGATTGCGGTTTCCACCAACGATGCCCTCGGTGCAAGCGCGAAAAACATAGGCATGCTCTTTAACACCAGACACCTGTATTTTGTGCCCATGCGCCAGGATGCGCCGGAGAAAAAGCCCAAATCCGTTGTGGCGGATTTCACGAAAATTCCCGACTGTGTACAGGCGGCGTTAGAGGGAAAACAGCTTCAGCCGGTTTTCTGCTAAAACTTTATAGGCACAGCGTTGATAAGCGCCGTCAAATTGCTTTTTTGACGGCGCAAATTTTGTGCAATCCACCTAAATTGGGGTAGGGACATATTTTCGATAGAAATCTGCTCTTAAGTGTGATACAATAATTAGTATTATGGTAATTTGTACTTTAGGAGGCAAAATATGTCCTTTATTGAAGTGAAAAATCTCACCAAAACCTACCAAATGGGTGAGGTAGAAATTAAAGCACTCGACGATGCCGGCTTCGGTATTGAAAAAGGCGAATTTGTTGTGGTTGTCGGCCCGTCCGGCGCAGGTAAAACCACGATTTTGAATATTTTAGGCGGCATGGATATGGCGTCTTCCGGTGAAATTTATGTGGATAACGAAAACATTACCGCACTTTCCGAAAAACAGCTGACTGCCTACAGACGCGATGACGTCGGCTTTGTGTTCCAGTTCTATAACTTGGTCGGCAACCTGACCGCTCTTGAAAATGTAGAATTGGCTTTGCAGATTTCCAAAGCACCTTTGGATGCCAAAGAAGTGCTCAAGGAAGTCGGCCTTGGCAACCGTATGGACAACTTCCCGGCGCAGCTTTCCGGCGGTGAGCAACAGCGTGTTTCCATTGCGCGTGCGCTTGCCAAAAACCCGAAGCTTTTGCTTTGCGATGAGCCGACAGGCGCGCTCGACTATATCACAGGTAAATCTATTTTGAAGCTCCTGCAGGATACCTGCCGCGAAAAGGGCGTAACGAGCATCGTCATCACCCACAACCTCGCGATTGCCCCGATGGCGGACAAGGTTATCAAGGTCAAGAACGGCAAAATCGACCAGATATTAATGAATAAACGTCCCACACCTGTGGAGTATATTGAGTGGTAAAGGAAGAGACGCATGACGAAAGGACTCAGAAAAGATTTCAGAAGAGAAATTCGGCACAGCTTTAGCCGCTTTCTCTCGATTCTTTTAATTTCAGCACTCGGCGTGGCGTTTTATGCCGGTATCCGCTCCGCAAGCCCTGCGATGCAGGATTCTTTAGACGCCGTGTACGATGCAGAAAATTTCATGGATATTGAGGTCATGGGTACCTTAGGTCTTAGCAAGGATGATATTGCAACGCTCCTCACCTTGGACGGCGTTTCCGCCGCAGAGGGCGTCTACACCAAAGATTATCTTTGCGAAGCCGAGGACCGCGTGGTGGTTACCAAAACCATGTCGATGACCAACCAAATCAACCAGTTCCGCGTAAAAGAGGGACGCTATCCCGAAAAATATAACGAATGTCTTGTAGACAGCAGCTTCTTAGAGGCTTCCGGCTACAAACTCGGCGACACCATTCGTTTAAAGACCGGTACCGAAGAAAAGGTCAAGGATATGCTCGCGACCGATAGCTTCCTCATCGTCGGTATGGGCGAAACCGCGCAGTTCTTAAATAAGGACCACGGCGCTTCCGCAATCGGTGACGGCACGGTAGACGGCTTCATGCTCATCCCGAGAGAAGCCTATGTAGCAGAATATTATACAGAGGCGCTCGTCACCGTACAGGGTGCAGCGGCGCTCAACTCCTTCTCTAAAGAATACAAAACCCTTTTAAATCAGACCACGGACAATATTGCCGCCGCGGCAGGGGATCGCTGTAACATTCGTTTGGCGCTGTTTAAAGAAGAAGCCGACGAAAAAATGACCGAAGCGAGACTCAAATTCCAACAGCAAAGAGATAAAGCGGAAGCCGAGCTTGCCGATGCCTACCAAATGATTTTGGAGGGGCAGGAAGAACTCGACAGCGGCAAAATCGAGTTAGAGCAAAACGAAAAACAGATTGAAGAATTAAAAAGCCTCTTTGCCGCCGGAGATGCCGGACTTCCCGAAGCACAAAAGCGTGTAGAACAGCTTCGCGCCGATGTAACGGATTTAAAATTCAAACAGCAGCAAGCGGCAGAGCTTATTGTCGAGCACGGCATTTATATTCAGGGCTTGAAAGATAAGCTTGAAAACGACGAGGCAAACTTAACCCCCGAAGAGCTGGAAGCACGTCGGCAGGAAATTGCAACGGAAGAGCAAAAATATGCAGACGAGCAGGCACAGCTCAACAATATTCAAAAGAATATTAACGGCTTAGAAGGCCGTCTTGCCACCTCCGAAGCTTTCGTTGAAAATTATCCCGAAGCCTCCAAGCGTGCACAGGTGAAAATCGCCGAGCTTGAAGTGGCTATTGAAGAGGGTAGAAAGAAAAGCTTAGACGGCGAAATTCAGTTAGAGCGCAGTAAAGAAGACTATAAGCTTGCGAAAGAGGATTACACCGCCGAAATTACCGAAGCGGAAGAAAAACTCAACGTAAAAGAAAAACAGCTTCGCGAAATCGAAGCCCCGAAATGGTATATTTTAGACAGAAGCAGTGTACCGAGCTATGTGTCCTATAAATCGGATGCAGACAGCGTTGCCGCTATCGGTACGGTATTCCCGATTATCTTCTTCTTAGTTGCGGCGCTGGTTTCCTTGACCACTATGACCCGTATGGTCGAGGAGGAACGTACCCAAATCGGTACGCTCAAAGCCCTCGGCTACAGCAAGGCTTCTATTGCTTCCAAATACATTTTATATGCGCTGTTCTCCACCCTGTTGGGCGGCTTGCTCGGCGCAGTGCTCGGCGAGGCTTTCTTGCCGGCGTTGATTATTAAAACCTACAAACTCGTTTACGCCAACCTCTGGAAGGTGATTGTACATCCGCAGTATCTCAACGCAGTGATTGCCGTACTTTTGGCAGTGCTCGCCACCGTCGGCGGTGCAGTTGGTGCTTCCTGGCGTGCGCTTTCCGACGAACCGGCGATGCTCATGCGTCCCGAAGCGCCGCAGGTCGGTAAACGAATCTTCTTAGAAGATATCGATTGGATTTGGCAGAGACTCAACTTCACACAAAAGGCGGCTTGCCGTAACCTCTTCCGCTATAAGAAACGTCTCTTTATGACCGTTTTAGGTGTAGCGGGTTGTATGGCTCTTCTGCTCGTCGGCTTCGGTATTCGTGATGCGGTTCGCGCAGAACCCGAAATGCAGTTCAATGAGGTGGTTTCCTATCAAGGCACTGTAGGTGCAGATACCTCTCTTTCCCGTGCGGAACGCCGCCAGCTCCTTGCAAAAATCAGCTCTGTAGAGGGCGTGACCGATTATTTGCAGACCAAGAGCCTCATGGTGTATGCTTCCACCGAAAACGGTGCAACCACGGCGAATTTGATTGTTCCGCAGGATACCGCGAAGATTTCCGAATATGTCAATCTTCGTCCGCGCTTCTCTTCTATGCCCTTACCGCTGACCGATGATGGTATTTTAATTACCGAAAAGTTTGCAAAGATTTTGGGCGTTAAGGAAGGCGATATGGTCACCATCAGCGAATCCAAAACGGCAACTCCCGTGGGCAGTGTTCGCGTGGCAGGTGTTGTGCAGAACTATTTGAATCACTTCATCTACATGACCCCGAATGTTTATAAAGCGCTCTACGGCGAAACGGCATCGCTCAATGCCGCCCTGCTCAAGACAACGCCGAACTCCGACCCCGCAAGCCAAAAGGAGCAAATCCTCGATATTACGGGCGTAACCTCGGTGACGATGAATGCCGACACCGAGCAGGAAATTCAGGAAATGACCGAAAATCTGACCGTGATTATCGCAGTTATGATTGCCGCGGCAGGTCTTTTGGCGTTCGTTGTACTTTACAACCTCAACAATATCAATATCACCGAACGTAAGCGCGAGCTTGCCACCTTAAAGGTTTTGGGCTTCTATAATAAGGAACTTGCGGCTTATGTCTACAGAGAAAACGTCCTGCTGACAATTCTCGGCGTGCTTTTGGGTCTGATCCTCGGCACGGTTTTGGATGTGTTCGTCATGCGCACGATTGAAACGGAATTTGTCATGTTCAGCGTAAAGATTAGCTGGGTAAGCTATCTTGTGAGCATCCTGCTGACGATTCTTTTCTCCGTACTGGTGAACTTCATCATGTACTTCAGACTCGAAAAGGTCGACATGATTGAATCCTTAAAGAGCGTAGAATAATTTTTGAAAAGAGGAAAATCTATGGAACTGGATATTTATGATTTTGATAAGACCGTTGTGCCTTATGATTCCGGCTCTACGTTTTTCCTCTTTTGTTTAGCGCACTACCCGTATTTGCTTCTCTTGACGCCGTTTTACGCCGTTATGGGACTGCTCTATCTTGTGCGTCTTTTGCCCTTAGATGCCTTTAAAAAGCATGTCTTTTGCTTTATTCGCTTTATTCCGCTGGAGCGTGCGGTTAAAAAGTTTTGGGACAAGCACGAAAAAGATGTTTTTCCGTGGTTTCGACCCGAAGAAAGAGAGCGCTATACCGTGGTCATCAGCGCCAGCCCCGATTTTCTGTTAGAGGAAATTGCAGAACGCTTAAAGGTGGACAAGCTTCTTTGTACGCACCATGACCGAAAGAACGGCACGCTTTTAGAAAAGAACTGCAAGCACGAAGAAAAGGTGCGCCGCTTCTATGCGGTCTTTCCGAAGGATACCAAGGTCAAGTGTGTGTATTCGGACGGCTACAAAACCGACAAGCCCATTTTCTCTCTGGGCGAGCAGTGCTTCCATATTGAAAAAGACGGCAAGCGAACCCCGTTTTCCTATGAAAGCTATTATGCAAATCAATAAAATGGACAAATAAAAAAAGGACGAGCCAAATGGTTCGTCCTTTTTCCTTTATTTACGTTTAAATGACAAAATTGAAAATGTCGAAAATACCTTCTACTTCATCGGAAATGAGGTTGAAAAGACGCTTGCCGAGCTCGACATAGCTTTCCTCATTTTCCTTACCGCAAAGCATGGCAAAGGCTTTGCCGATTTCGGTAATCACGCTCGGGCTTTCTTTGCGCATCGCTAAGTAATAGAAGCTGTATTCTGCGCCGTCCGAAAATTCGGTATAAAAGTCGAGGTCGCCGTTTTTGATGTTGCCATAAAGCGCGTTGATCGCGGTGCTTTTGACAATCGCATTCGGCAAAATGCGGTTGAGGGTGTATTCCGCCGAAAAGAACATGAGAATTTTAATCTGGTAGAGAATCTCTTTGGGGTAATCCACCGTGCCCAAAATAGAGCTGAGATGTTCTAACAAATCCTTTTCATTCAGGAAAATATCAGCTAGATAATCGCCGAGGCGCATGGCTTCGTCAATGTTGCCATTGGCGCGCTGTTCTTCCATAAGTGCAATGAAACCCAGTTCATCGTCGCGGCTTTTGGCTTTTTCCTGCCCAAAAATTTTGATGTCGCTGTCTTCCATGTGTCTACCTCAAATCTTTCCGGCATCGACGGTTTTTTAGCCGATGCTCTTTTCTTGCGCCGCAGCCAGTGCAGCTGCTTCGGCGGCAAGCTTTTGCTGTTTCTTTAAAAGTCTTTTTTGTTTTGCCTTGTAACCGAGGAGCTTATCCATAGCGGTGTCCGGCGTTAAAACGTCTCCAATGGAAACGGGATAGTTGTTGTAAAGACCGTGGAAATCCGAACCGCCGGTCATTAAGAGCTTGTGCTTCTGTGCGAGCTTTTGCAGCTGGGCACGCTGTTCGTCATTGGCAGAAGGATGCCAAACCTCGATGCCGTCCAAACCGCATTCAATTAAACGGGGGAGGGAATCTAAGTTATCGTAAACAAAGGGATGCGCTAAAACGGCAATGCCGCCGGCATCGTGAATCGCGGTGACCACTTCTTCAATATCTGAAAATTTCGGTGTAACCAAAATGGACTTGCTGCCTTCCTTTGTGAAAAGCTCGTCGTAAAGGTCGCCGTGAATCTGCTGTGCAAAGCCGCACTCCATGAGTGCCTGCATCATATGCACCTTAAAAATGTTGGTGGAACCGGTTGCACATTTGGCAATGAATTCTGCCGCAATCGGATATTTGCGCACGAGCTGGAGCATCATATAATGCGCCGCCTTTTTGCGTGCCAAAGAATTGCGGTGGCAAAGACCCTCTAAACGGTCGGGATAGTCGCATGAATAGCAAAGCAAATGTACCGTTTTACCGGTTTCTTTATCTGTAGCGGAAAGTTCAACCCCCGGAATAACCTGAACACCAGCGCGTTGACCGATAATTTTACCGCGGACAGTTGCCGCAAGACAATCATGGTCTGTAATGGCGATGGCCTCGACGCCGCGTTTTTTTGCCAGTGTAATTAAGTCCTCAATACCCAATGAGCCATCCGAAAGTTTGGTATGGCAATGTAAATCTCCCTGCACGAAAATGCCTCCTAACTAATAAAAAAGAGCAGTGGAATTACGATGTAATTCGCGAATACAAAAATTGAGAAATTTAGGCCGAAAATTCCTCAATTTATCATGATACTGTACCTATTATACTCTCTTTCAGAGGGCATTGCAAGGGATCTTTCCGACCCAAGGGCGATTTGGGAAGAATATGGGAGAAGTAACAAAAGAACGCTCGAAAAGAGGGGAGATTTAATAAACTTTGAGCGAAATAGACAAGGAACTCTTCAAAAGTATGCACAGGACTTCCCAAAAACATACAATTTTCGAAAATTTTAAAAAGAAATCCAAGAAAAGCGAAAAAAAGGATTGACAAAACCACACTCTATTGTGTATAATATTGAACGTTCCACGGTGAGTGTGAAAACTTCATATGCTGCTATGGCTCAGCAGGTAGAGCACGTCCTTGGTAAGGACGAGGTCACCAGTTCGAATCTGGTTAGCAGCTCCAAAAAGAAAGATGCATTATGTGCGTCTTTCTTTTTTTATTGTATAAATTTTGATGAACCAGATTCGAACTGGTTCGTCCATCTCCCGGCGGTTGCCGCAGGCAGAGCCGGGAGGGACATAAAATAGGATACTTTGCGAAGCAAAGTTAAGGCATGCGAAAGCATGCCGAATCTGGTTAGCAGCTCGAAAAGAACCTTGCACTTTTGTGCAAGGTCTTTTTTTATATGCAAATAGCAGAAGCTGGTTCGAACCGGTAGCAGCTTCGTTCGAAAAGCTTTCGTGTCTGTTCTCCAATAGTTCAACACGGCTGTTCCTTTAAAATTTTCCTCGGGTTGTTATTTATAGACATTGAGAAAGAAAAAGAGATATGGTATACTATTCATATAAATTTTGAGGAGATTGTATTATGGGGAAAGTTTCATTAAAGGAAAACAAAAGCATTTATCAAGAAGCTCGTGAAGCCTTGGATCTGAGCCGTGAGAAAGCAACAGATCTTATTTCTGAAATTGAATATAATGGTCAAAAGGGTAGATTTAATTATTTGAATTATGATAGATTGGTAAAACTTGAACTCGAAAAACAAAGCTTTCAGCCGGAAGATGTATTGGCTTTGTCTTTGGCTTATAACAAGCCGGAGCTGAGAAATTATTACTGCTGTCATCAATGTCCGATTGGCGAAAAAGATGCACCCGAAGTTTCTGATACAAACAATGTACATAAAGTGCTTGTGGAAATGGCTGTTTCGTTGGAGACTGTAAATTCTCAAAAGATTCGTTTGATGGAAATATTGGCTGACGGTAAAGTGGATGAGACGGAAATCCCCGACCTCAATAAGATTTTGGATGAGCTTGAAAAAATCTCCATGACCGTTGAAGCCATTCAGCTTTGGTGTGAAAAAATGAAGTTCGTATCCGATGACAAATAACAAATATTGAAATCGTATTTTACAGCGTTTAAGTGTTCAAACTTAAACGCTGTTTTTATTTTGCTAATTCAGCCTAAATACCACCCTGTATTTTGCGAATATAAGGATTTCGAAGGCATAAAAAAAGAAGTATCATAATGGCGCAATCGAAAAACACAAGCAAAATATGAAGGGAGTGGTCACCATGCGTGTAAGAGAAAGGGTTTTGGCTTTAAGATTGCTGGAAAAGCAAAAGAAAAATCCGAAACTGGCGAAACAACTAGGCATTGACATAAAAATGATAGAAATGAAAAAGAATCGAAAATAAATTTAAGAAAAGGGCGGGTATGATGAAAACCACAGAAGATTTTATAAAAGAAATGGAAAGCAGCAATGTTTTGATGTCCTCAAAACACACGTTTAAAGAGTATGCATCAGAACTTCTTCTGTTCCAGGATATGATTTGCAAAATGATTGCGGGCGATGCATATCATGACAAAATGCGTGTTGATGAAGCGCTGTTTATTATGGAATCCACAGCAAGAAAAAAGAATCTTCGTAGTAATCCTGTTGTACATAACGGGGTACTGACAATGAAGAAATTGGTAAAAGAAATGGCGATTACGATCTCCGGCGTGAAAGGAGAAAAGCAAATTTCCAGAATCCTTAAATCCCTGAAACGACCGAATACCCAAATCTTTCAAAATGTATATGTAACAGACGGTAAGGCCGAAACCGAATTAGACGATATTGTGTTAACGGATGAGGGCATTCTTATTCTGGAAGTAAAAAAAGTAAAATCAGATTTAGTACTGACCAAAGAGGGCAGAATGGTATTTGAAGGGGACGAATGCTTTGATAAAATGCCTTTAGCAAATAAAATGGCACTGAAACGCAAGCTGCTTAAAAAGTCTTTGAAAAATGCTCTTGCGGAAAAGCATCTGGATATTCCGGTATTTGTGGATAGCTATATTGTTTTTTCGACATCAGGCGAAAGCTATATCCACATTGATGACCGGTGTCATCGAGAAAAATACTGTTTTTCTTCCACCTTAAATAAAACGATTGAAAACTATTTTGGCTGTGCGTATTACAAGGAAGAGCAACTGCAGCAACTTGGCGGAATTCTCTCTGAAATGGAATCTAATGTAAAACGTTTTGAGAAGGAACTGGATTATGACGAAGTACGCCGCAGCCTTGCAGAGGCTTTGTTTGTTCTGCAAGATGATGCAGCAGATACAGAAATTCACGAAGTTCCAACATCCAAACAAGCTAAAGCGAACAAGCCTAAGATTGAGCGGGAAAAATCCAAACATAAGGACAGAGAGCTTGGATATGCTGTAGCTTGTGCATGTATCGGACTTGTTCTGTCCGGCGTTGCACTTTTAATGGGCGGAAATCCCCGCAGAACATAATGCTCAAATCAAAAAAATTTGGTGGGGATTATCTCAAAATTTTTATTGTCAAGGATAATGTCCAAGTAATGTGTACAGATGGTTAGGATGAAAGGAAATAGGCTTTATATGGGAAATTTAGGAATGTATCAGTGGATGACATCTACTGCAAAGAAAGTCGGTGGTCCGTTACCTTTTTTGCTGATGTTTATACTTGGCGGAGCGGGTTTATATAAAAGCGCAGAAATAGTCATACAAAAGAGCGAGGAGGCAGTTAAAAGACATCAAAACCAAAAGGGCTTGTCTGTTCAAAGAACGGAACAGATATACACGATAGCAACGGCAGGAACAAGCAATGACGGGGTGAATTTTAAAGTCGGAGAGCAAATTAAAGTATTAGAAAGGGATGGGAATTGTGTGATGATAGAAAAAATCGGCGACAAGAATAATCCATATTTTGTCTCAGCAGAATTTATTCGGACAATATCAAATTTCAATTAGGGAGATATAAAAATGAGAAGAAAGAACAAATTAGATATAATTAACTTCAATAAAATTTACGACATGTTTGGCGCGGATGCGGCTCAGGATACATTAAACGATGTTAACAAAGGACGTGTCAGCGAAAAAACTCTTGAAAAGTTCCTCTATAGGGATGAAACGAAGGCGGAATATGCAAAACGATTACGAGAAATTTTTTCGGATTTAGATTAAGGAGGAAATCTGGCATGAAACAAAGCGATATTGCAATATTTATTGAGGAAATGAAGAATGTCGGTGACATTTGGACGCCTGAACAGGTAAAGCGTGTATATGGCAAAACAACGCTAAAAAAAGCAATGGAAGATCGTAAACTGGTACTCGGCATTATGGGGGATATTTTGGGGAAAATCATTAGCCGAGAGTAAAGGAGGCGAAAATGTATGTCCAAAATTATTAAACCAGGTACGGATAACCAAAAACCGGGTCAATATGTAGAGGTTGGTCCGCGAGGCGGTCAACTGATTCATCCGCGTGTTGTTGAGATTGGCTCCGGGGATAGATTACCACCAACATCAAAGCCCGGTAATCGTTGGCAAAAAAAGTAAACTGCTCGAACAAATAGGGCGTAATGTGCAAATAAGCTATAAGAAAAAGGACTTTGTAGGTTTACGAAGTCCTTTTTGTTTTATTTACAAAGGGAGATATAGCGTGTATAATAAAACTGTTCACCGAACAGAGCACAAAGCCAATAGACTTCAAAATTTTTATATAGCTATAGATTTTAAAGGAGAATTGCCATGCGCGCAAGAATCACGCAAACGAAACGAACCATTTTAATTTACGGACTCAGCCAAGAGGAATACGAGAAGCTTGCGGTGCTTGCAAAGGAAAAAAAGATTGTTTGCAAGGCGGTTAGCGACAGTGAAACCGCTTTAACGGTTGCCCAGCTTTTGTATGGGCAAAATACGCCACAGGGCGAATCGGAAGCCATTGACGGTAAGTTCGCCGTATTAGACGGCTTCGGCAACAAAGAACAGGAGGGCACGGCGCTAATCAATGCTGTGGATGCTTCCGTTTTAAAAGCCGTGCGTACCCCCTATAACGGCGGCTGGAAATTTAAAGACCTTTGCAAAGAACTGCAAAAAGAACACGCCGTTATGCACAAAGGCAAAATCTAAGGGAAAAACAAAAAGAAAACCCCCGTTCCGAAAAAATCGGACGGGGGTTTTGTGTTATTCGGATTTTGCAGGAAGTGTTTCGAGGTTCGCTTCCGTGGGATCTTCGGATTTTGCTTTTTCCATAGTTTCCACTTCGGTGACAACCTCTGTGGCGGCTTCTGCCTGCGTTACTTCTTCTGCTTTTTCACTTTCCGGCTCAATAGGTTCAATCGGCGGTGCCGCAGGCTTTGCGGCGGTTACCTTCTTCAGCTCCTCGAGCACATGGCTGTTTTGAAGCTTATCTGTAAGAGCGCTCATATCCGGCTTGCCTGCGGGCATCGGAAGCTTATCCTTGAGCCCTGCACCTGCGGAAGCAAGGTCACCCTTGAGCTTATCGCCTGTCGAAAGAAGAGGCTTTAATAAATCCTGTAATTCGGGCGGCAACTGGGAAGGGTCCTTTGGTAATTCTGCGGGGATTTTCTCCTCGGGTACGCCGCTTGCAATGAGCTGGTCACGAATTTTATCCTTTTCTGTTTCTGCGCCGATATAGCCTTTCATGATTTTGCGTGCATCCTCTAAGGTGGCTTTGCAGTTGTGGTTCACATCCGCCGCCTCACGCTGAATGGGCGTGAAATCCTCCGCTTTGTTTGCATAGCGCAGGACGTGTCTGGCATCTACAAGATTCACTGTGCCGTCACGGTTAGCGTCGCCGTATTGCAGGCTCAGCGGCATTAAAATATGCGAATCGCGATTATAGAGCATGAACTGCGGATAGTCGGGGTGATCGTCAATATCCACCTGCTTCGGTGCTGTTAAAATATGCGCATAGAATTTGCATTGATTTTCTTCCATCGAGAAGCCAACGTGCTCCATGTTCTTGATGAACCATGTGCATTCGGGGAACATGCAGGTGGAAGCATCAATCATGCGGTCGGGCGAGAGATATTTACTCTGCGGTGTGCTCTCAGGCAGGGTCATGCCGAAGGGCGCACAGGTCGCGCCGCCGCTGGTCTGTTTGGTTTCGATAACCTTGTCGCCGGTATAAGCCGAATCGGGGCTGACGGGCGGCATCGGTAAATTATAGTTGGAAAGAATAGCGAGGCTGACACCGTTTTTCTGTGCACGGCGGAAGGTTTTTTCCACATTGCGCTGTACAAGCTGATAAGCGTCAATTTTTGCGCTCAATGCTGCCAATTCAGCGGCAGAAGCGTTGGAGCGGGAGAACATATAGTCCTTCGCCGCCAAAAGGTCCTCGTTCGGTACGAAGGACCAGAAGCCGAGGCAGTAGCCGAACGCCGGCAAAACGAAATCGGTGTAAAGCTTATCTTTTTCATAGCGTAAGAAAGTATCTGCTAAAGAAAGCACCTGCTCCAAAATCGGTGTGGAGCCTAAAATCTTGCCGAGTTCTTCTCTGCCAACGGTTTCGTCAATCATGGCAATGAGGTCGTTTTTGTTAAACTGCATATTGCCCTTAAACAGTTCGCCGACATAGGAAACGCCTGTAAAGGCAGAAGAAATCATCGTGATGTTGGAAATGTCGGCTGTGCCATATTTGGCGATATAGGTCGAAACCATGACACCGCCCATGCTGATGCCGGCAATCGAAACCTTCTTAGCCCCGGTCACTTCTTTAATATGTTTGACCCAAGTGTTGAGCTCATCAGCAATCGTAAAGGGATCCTGTCGCCAGTCTAAGCCGTAGATAAAAATATTATCCGGGCCGACTTCGTGCATGGTTTCTACATAGAGGGATTTGGTGAAAATCTCCTCGTATTCGGGCGAGCCGACGCCGTAATAGCCTGCGGATTCGGGATACTGGTAGGAAAGCTGCACCTCGGGATGCGCTACAGTACCGTCGGGATTGCAGGTGACGGGTTCGAACATTTCGGTAACGATCGGGAGTGCCTGATCGTAGAAAGCATCATAATCCGCCTGTGTTTGCGGAGATTTCAAAAGCTCCAGTAAAAAGGGCGCGGCCTGTTTTACGGCTTCTAAAATAAAGGGCTTTTTAATGGGGAAAACCATTTTGCCTGTGGCGGGGTCTTCGAGCGGATATTCAGAAAAGCCGGTTACAATCAATACGGGATTTTTCTGCGGCTCGGCGGCAAACGCGGGCACCAAGGTGAGCACCAAAAGCAAAACGGCAATGCCGACGCTGAGTATTTTTTTGAATAGCGGTGATTTCACGAGAAACATCCTCCTTTGAAACGTAGTCGGAATTTTAAAAAACCACGTTCATAATAGAATGTTAACACAATAAACAAAAAAAGGCAAATGTTTCTTAAATTTTTATTGTTAAAATACAGAACTTATCTGCTTTTCGGAGGATTTCGGGCTGTATTGCCACGAATCCAGATGCGAAATATCGGGGTAAGTGTAGGCGTTCGGGGCTTGCGCCTCTGAAAAATGGTCAACCAAAATGAGCTTAATTTTCATTTTTTCGGGGCAGATGCTCTTAATATAGACCGAGGCACTTTCGCCCTCCTGCACGCCGGCGGTGTATTCCGCAAGACCGGCAAGGTTCGGGGCAAGCTCAATAAAAATACCGTATTTTTCAATCGAGCGCACAATGCCCGGAACGGTTTCACCGGCGGCAAAATGCGCCACATTCTCTTCCCACGTGCCGAGCAGCTCCTTGTGCGACAGGGTGATTTTGCCGTCCGCGGCAATGGATTTTACAATCGCCTTGATATTTTGACCGGGTACAAAACGAACCTTCGGATGCGGAATGCGAGACACGCAAATGCTGTCAATCGGCAAAAGCGCGGGAATCCCTGCACCGACATCACAAAATGCACCGAAGGACTCGAGACGTGTGACGGCGGCGTCGATAACATCTCCTGCCGAGAGCGTGCTTATGTATTGTCGGCGGCAATCCTCCTGCACGGCTTTTCGGGAAAGTACGGCATAGGTTTTACCGTCTTTCGCAGTTTTGAAATCGACAATATAAAAGCAAACGGGCTTGTTCACGCGCGATAAAATGGCAATATCGCGCACTTCACCCTCTTTAATGCCAATGGCGCACTCCTCGCGCGGAATAATACCTTCCATAACGCCCAAATCGACATGGAGATTGTGCTCACGGTCGCCGAGCAGGGCACGGCTTTCTAAAAGGATATGCTTTGCCTTAGCTTCTCTTAAATGGGCTTCCGAGGTAAAATAGCTTTGACTTTTGGCAAACAGCGCCCCGAAATCCTCGGGCGGAAAAAGCGTTTTCATTATAATCACCTTTTTTCTGAAGTCTGTTTTTATGTATATGCAGGTAAAAGGCAATTTAGAAATGCAGAAAAAGCGGATGAGGTTTTCTGCCCGAACCCCATCCGCTGTTTTTTTATTCCTCGGTCTGCTTGCCCAAAAAGGACGCGGCAACCTGTGTGAGCTTGATTTCTTCGGGTGCGGGCATTCTGCCGTCCTCCGGAAGTAAAAGCACCACAGAGCCGGAAACGTCTCCGCCACCGATGATGGGATAAACAACGGCGGCTTCTCTCTCAAAGCCTGCAATCGGATACAGCGCGGCGGTTGCAGGTGAAGCAATATAATTCTGACGCTGGGCAATCAAATTTTCAAGCTCGGCGGAAAGACGGCGTTCAGTCAGCTCTCGCTTGGAAGCACCCGAAACCGCAATCACGCGGTCGCGGTCGGTCATAATCACGGGCAAATCCGTGGCACGATTTAAAACTTCAGCAAATTGTAATGCGGTTTGCGATAATTCTCCGATGGGAGAATATTTTTTGAAAATCACCTCGCCGTCGGCGGCGGTAAAGATTTCTAAGGGGTCGCCCTCGCGAATACGCATGGTTCTGCGAATTTCTTTCGGAATCACGACTCTGCCGAGGTCATCAATGCGTCTCACAATACCCGTAGCTTTCATATAAAAATCTCCTTCTAAACAAATCTTAGGCGTTGTTATTGTCTGCCGTAAGAAGAAAAATATACCGATTTTTCAATTTTTCTTGCATTTTTAAAACACCGAGAAGGCTTGACAAAGTGTTTCTTCGGGGGTACTATGGAAAAAGATTTTTTAAAGAAGGTAAGGCTATGTATCAAAAACTCGTTGCCGTATATTTTTCTGCAACAGGCAACACAAAAACGTATATAGAAGAAATGGCAAAGGCGACGGGACTCGAGACCGTATTTTATGACATTACCGCCGCAGAGGAAGCCCCGGAAATTGTTTGCGGCAAAGACGATCTTTTATTGCTCGGCGCACCCGACTATTCCGGCAGAATCCCGCATCTTGCGAGTGAACGTTTTTCAAAGCTTCGAGGCGAGGGCACGGATGCCGTTTTGGTCGTGACCTTTGGCAACCGCGCTGTAGATGATGCACTGGTTGAACTGGAGGACCTCGTCAGCGAAAGAGGCTTTCACATAGTCGGCGGCGCAGGGCTGGTCGGTCGGCACACCTTCGGTCAAATCGCCGTGGAAAGACCCACTGCCGCAGATAAAGCGCAGGCGGCGGATTTTATGAAAGCCGTTTTAAAAAAAGAAAAAGGCGCATATGCCAAAATGCCCGGCAATCGACCCTATAAGGACGGCGGCAAGGGCGGCAAATGGCGACCCGAAACCACCGATGCCTGTGGAGCGTGTGGGCTTTGTGTAAAAAATTGCCCTGCCCACGCTATAGCAGAGGATTGCAAAACCATAAACGAGGACTTGTGTATTTCCTGCTTTAGATGCATCCGAAACTGCCCCAAAGGTGCGAAGCAAATCACCACAGAAGCCTATCGGGACTTCGAGAAAATGCTGAATCAAAAGCTCGCGAAGCGACAGGAAAATGAATTTTATTTATAAAATACGCAGACAGAGATTTATAAAAAAAGCAGGGAATCCTTAGGATTCCCTGCTTTTCTTATTTCCCCATGGCCTTCATGGGGTCAACGAGTTTGCCGTTTTCATAGATTTCTAAGTGCAGGTGGGCGCCCTCTGCTTTCTCAATCGGGATTTCGCCGAGGTTACCGACCTTGTCATTGATTTTCACCTTATCGCCGACAGAAACGGTACTGCCCTTGCCGAAGCCACAGTATTTGGCGAGCATACCTTTGCCATGGTCGATTTCGACCACCGTGCCCCAAAGCACATCGTCATAAACGGCTTTAACAATACCGTTGTTAATGGCTTTTACTGGGTCGCCGACACTGCCTTTAAAGTCCACGCCATTGTGGGTGCGCCAGTCGCCCATGGTTTTTGAGGGTACCATTTCACCGCCGGAATAGGGCTTGTCTGTGCCGCCCTCCATGGGCAGAGAGAAGTTCGCTTCGCGCTTCACGCTGTTTTTGCTGGCAAGCACGTCCTCGGAATCCATGCTTTCCGGCTCTTTTTCTTCCGGCTTCTGCGTCGGCTTCGGTTCGGTGGGCCTGGGCTTTGCACTTTGCCCCTCCGGCAGAACAAAGAGTGGCTTCGATTCCGTTTCGCTGACCGACGGCTTCTGCGGCGCTTCACCGAGCTGTTTTGTCATTTTCTTCGCAACAGACAAATAAACGGACGATCCCACCGCCACGAGGCAAAGAGCCACAATGGAATAGATGAGAAACGCCCGTTTCATTTTTTGCTTTTTATCGTTTTGTGTGTTCATCGAAAACACCTCCCAAGGAAAGTGTTCCCGAAAATGTAAAATGCTATACAGAAATTTATTTTATTTGTGATAAAGGGTTTTGCTCTTGCGAACCGGGGAACAGGTGACGTTGACGCCGAGCTTTGCAAAGGTGTGTAAATCCACGTCGGAAAGAATAACGGTGGAGTGCGCCTCACAGCCCTCTAATTTCGAAATCGCTTGCATCGCAAGTTCTGCCTCTTCACTCGTTACTGCGGAAATGGAAAGCGCCAAAAGCACTTCATCCGTATGCAGTCTCGGGTTGTGATTGCCCAAATGGTTGACCTTTAAATCCTGAATCGGTTCAATAACCGTGGGGGAAACAAGGTCAATTTTTTTGTCGATATTCGCAAGCGCTTTTAAAGCGTTCAAAAGCAGAGCAGAGGAAGCACCCAAAAGCTTTGAGGTTTTGCCGACGATAATTCTACCGTCGGGCAGCTCCATCGCTGCGGCAGGCTGTTCGGTTGCTTCTGCGATTTCCTGTGCCGCACGTACGCATTTGCGGTAATCGGGGGTAATAGAAAGCTGCTTCATGAGAAGATCCAAGGAAAGAATCTGCGAAGCAACATCTTCGCCGTTCTTTGCGGCAACAAGGGCCTTGAAATAGCGGCGGACGATTTCCTGCTTCGAGGCTTCGCAAACGACTTCGTCATCCACAATGCAGTTGCCGACCATGTTTACGCCCATGTCTGTGGGGGATTTATAGGGAGATTCCCCGAAAATGCTTTCGAAAATTGTGTTCAAAACGGGGAAGATTTCAATATCTCTGTTATAGTTTACAGTGGTTTCGCCGTAAGCTTCGAGGTGGAAGGGGTCAATCATGTTGACATCGTTCAAATCAGTGGTTGCCGCCTCATAGGCAAGGTTTACCGGGTGGCGAAGCGGGAGATTCCAAATCGGGAAGGTTTCAAACTTCGCATAGCCGGATTGTTTGCCCATAACGTGCTCATGATAGAGCTGGGAAAGGCAAACTGCCATTTTGCCGCTGCCCGGACCCGGAGCCGTAACTACGACCAAGGAACGGGAGGTTTCGATATAATCATTCTTACCGAAGCCGTCTTCGCTGACGATGAGCGGAATATTGGCAGGGTAGCCCTCGATTAAATAATGACGGTATACTTTAACGCCGAGTTTCTTTAATTTCTCTTCAAATACAATCGCAGAAGCTTGGGAGTCATATTGGGTGAGCACAACGCCGCAAACCGAAAGACCAAAAGATGTGTAGGTGTCGATAAGGCGTAAAATATCTTGGTCATAGGTAATGCCAATGTCGCCTCTGACCTTATTCTTTTCAATATCGTTCGCACTGATGCAAATGATGATTTCGGCTTGGTCTTTAAGCTCCAACAGCATCTTCATCTTGCTGTCGGGTAAAAAGCCCGGCAATACACGGGAAGCATGGTAGTCGTCAAACACCTTGCCGCCGAACTCTAAATAGAGCTTGCCGCCGAAAGCTTCAATCCTTTCTTTAATGTGCGCTGATTGCATTTTTAGATATTTGTCATTATCAAATCCGATTTTCACTTGCCTATTCTCCCACTACACAGAAATTTTGTCAAAAAAACATAAAAAAATACACATCGTCGTGCGACACCGCAGTCCGAAGTGTGACACGATATATTATACTGAAACAGAATTTAAAAATCAAGGGCGCGGCGAGACTTTTTGAAAAAAACTTGAAATTCTGTCGAATTACTCGGAAACTATAAAAAAGGGTGGCACCTTTTTGTCAAGATAGTTGACAAAAGAGTGCCACCCAAAAAACGGGGACGAAATGAAATTAGATCTTGAAGTAGTCTACAGCATTTCTGAACATGCCGTTGTCCTTCTGACCTTCAACGTTTTTGTAAACGCCCTCGGAAATACGTTCCGAGTGACCCATTTTACCGAAGACTCTGCCGTCGGGAGAGGTGATACCCTCAACCGCCAAAACGGAGCCGTTCGGGTTAAAGGCAATATCCATGGTGGGATTGCCCTCTAAATCGACATACTGTGTCGCGATTTGACCGTTTTCGATGAGCTTCTGAAGAAGAGCATCGGGGCAGATGAATCTGCCTTCACCGTGGGAGATAGCGACGGTGTGGATGTCGCCAACCGCGCTGGCGGAAAGCCACGGGGACTTGTTGGAAGCAACTCTCGTTCTTACAAGACGGGACTGGTGTCTCGAAATGGTGTTGAAGGTGAGGGTCGGTGCATCGGCGCTGGGCTCGGTGATTTCACCGAACGGAACAAGACCAAGCTTAATAAGAGCCTGGAAGCCGTTGCAGATACCTGCCATAAGACCATCACGGTGCTTTAAGAGCTCGTGGATTTCATCGCGAATTGCAGGGTTACGAAGGAAAGCGGTAATGAATTTACCACTGCCGTCGGGTTCGTCACCGCCGGAGAAACCGCCCGGAAGTACAATCATCTGTGCCTTCTTCACTTCTTCGGTGAATGCGGCAACGCTTTCGGTGATGTCTGCGGAGGAAAGGTTACGAACTACGAAGATGCTCGGTTCTGCACCGGCACGCTCTAAGGCTCTTGCGGTATCATATTCGCAGTTGGTGCCCGGGAATACCGGAATCAAAACGCGCGGCTTTGCTACGCCGATTTTCGGTGCAACGCGGGATTCTGCGTTAAAGGAGATGGGTTCTACCTTTTCAGTCTTTGCATCTACGTTAACCGGGAATACGGGCTCTAACTTTGCTTCGTAAATATCCAGAATCTCACGAAGGTGAATGGTTTCAATACCAACGGTGAGGGAGAAGTTGAAGGTGGTTTCACCGAGAAGGGTGAGTTCTGCATCTTCTGCTTCTTCGCTCATTTCTAATACGAATGCGCCGTAGTTGTAAGCGTAAAGTGCATCCTGCGGGAAGCTTTCATCAACGTGGAAGCCTAAGTGGTTACCGAAGGAAGCCTTCATAAGACCTTCAGCAATGCCGCCGTAGGTGGGGGTGAAGGCGGAAAGTACCTTACCGCTGTGAATGAGAGAAGAAACCTTCTCGAATACGTGTAACAGGCTCTTTACGTTGATTGTGCCGTCTGCATTCTTCTGCGGTGCAATAAAGTAAACCTTAGAAGACGGGAGTTTGAATTCCGGAGAAATCACGTTTTGCATCTTGGTTACAGAAACTGCGAAGGAAACGAGGGTGGGCGGAACGTCGATGTTTTCGAAAGTACCGCTCATGGAGTCCTTACCGCCAATAGAACCGAGACCTAAGTCAAGCTGTGCGGAAAGTGCACCTAAAAGAGCAGCAGTGGGCTGACCCCAGCGAGCCGGATCTTCGGTGGTGCGTGCAAAATATTCCTGGAAGGTTAAATAGCAGGTAGAAAGGTCTGCGCCAGAAGCAACAAGCTTTGCAACGGATTCTACAACAGCGAGATAAGCACCGAGGTAGGGGTTCTTTTCCGTGATGAACGGGTTGTAGCCCCAAGCCATTAAGGAGCAGGTGTTGGTTTCGCCGTGGAGTACCGGAATCTTAGCTGCCATAGCCTGTGCGGGGGTGAGCTGATATTTGCCGCCGAACGGCATTAAAACGGTGTTTGCACCGATGGTGGAGTCGAAACGCTCGGAAAGACCGCGCTTGGAGCAGATGTTTAAATCATCGGCAAGTGCCTTGAATTTCTCTTCGTTTGTCTTGCCCTCTACAGTTTTCTCGAAAGGCTCAGCCGCAGAAACAAAAACGCGGGTGTGCTTTTCTGCACCGTTGGAGTTTAAGAATTCACGGGAAATATCAACAATGGTGTTGCCGTTCCAAGACATGACGAGTCTCGGGCTTTCGGTTACGGTAGCAACGATAGTTGCTTCGAGGTTTTCTTTCTTTGCAAGAGCGATGAAGTCTTCTGCATCTTCGGGAGCTAAAACAACAGCCATTCTTTCCTGAGATTCAGAAATGGCAAGCTCTGTGCCGTCGAGACCTTCATATTTCTTCGGAACTTTGTTGAGGTCGATTTTCAGACCGTCAGCAAGCTCACCGATAGCAACGGAAACGCCGCCTGCACCGAAGTCGTTGCAGCGCTTAATGCGACGGGTTACTTCGGGATTTCTGAAGAGTCTCTGGAGCTTTCTTTCTTCGGGGGCATTACCCTTCTGAACTTCTGCACCGCACTCCTCTAAGGAGTCGAGTTTATGAGATTTGGAAGAACCAGTTGCACCGCCGCAGCCGTCTCTGCCGGTTTTGCCGCCGAGCAAAACAACAATATCGCCGGGGAGGGGTTCTTCACGTCTGACTTGATTTTCGGGAACGGCTGCAACAACAGCGCCGATTTCCATGCGCTTTGCCTTGTAGCCGTCGTGGTAGATTTCATCTACCTGACCGGTAGCCAAACCGATTTGGTTACCGTAGGAGGAATAACCGGCTGCTGCGGTGGTGACGAGCTTTCTCTGGGGAAGCTTGCCTTCCATGGTTTCGGAAACGGGAACTAAGGGGTCGCCCGCACCGGTAACGCGCATCGCCTGGTAAACATAGCCACGACCTGACAGCGGGTCACGAATCGCACCGCCGATGCAGGTTGCCGCACCGCCGAAGGGTTCGATTTCGGTCGGGTGGTTGTGGGTTTCGTTCTTAAAGAGGAAGAGCCAGTCTTCGTCTTTGCCGTCTACGTCTACCTTGATTTTTACTGTGCAGGCGTTGATTTCTTCGGATTCATCCAAATTCTTGAGCTGACCGGTATGCTTTAAATAACGTGCACCGATAGTCGCAAGATCCATGAGGTTCTGCGGCTTTGTGCGGTTTAATTCCTTGCGAAGACCAACATAACGCTCATAAGCCTTTTTGGTGAGCTCGTCTTCAATTTCTACACCGTCAATGGTGGTGAGGAAGGTGGTGTGACGGCAGTGGTCAGACCAGTAGGTGTCGATCATGCGGATTTCGGTAATGGTGGGGTTGCGCTTTTCGGATTTGAAATAATCCTGGCAGAACGCGATGTCCGCCTCATCCATTGCCAAACCGTATTTGTCTACAAAATCGTAAAGACCTTTTTCGTCTAAATCAATGAAGCCGTCTAAGGTTTCAACGGTTTCGGGTGCATCGTAGGGGATTTCTAAGGTCTCAAAACGCTCGAGGGAAGCTTCGCGGCTCTCCACGGGGTTGATAACGTATTTCTTAATCTTTTCAAGCTCTTCTGCGCTTACTTTGCCGAAAAGCATATAGATTTTGGCAGAGCGAACGAGCGGTCTCTCTTTCTGAGAAACGAACTGGATGCACTGTGCGCAGGAGTCTGCACGCTGGTCGAACTGACCGGGCAGGAATTCTACACCGAAGAGGGTAGCGTCAGCCTGCGGAAGCTCGGCATAGGTGTTGTCGCACTGCGGCTCGGAAAATACGGTGCTGGCGCAGGATTTAAAGAGTGCCTCGTCGATATTTTCCACGTCATAACGGTTGAACAGGCGCAAATCTGTAACAGAATCAATGCGCAGTAAGTGTTTAATATCATGTAACAGCGCCTTTGCTTCGTCGGCAAACTGTTTTTTCTTTTCTACATAAATACGGTAAACCATGCTGTTCTCCTTTTCTTTTATTAGTTGAGGGCTTTTAAAGCTCTTTGACCGATGTCCTTGCGATAGAACATATCGTCGAAATGAATTTCCTGGACAGCCTTGTAGGCTTTGTTGAGTGCATCCTGGAGGTCGTCGCCAGTAGCGGTAACGCCAAGCACTCTGCCGCCCGCGGTTACGAGCTTGCCGTATTCTAACGCGGTACCGGCATGGTAAACAATGGTGTCCTGTAAGCTTTCTGCCTTGCCCAAATCCATGGGAATACCCTTTTTGTAGCTGGCAGGATAACCGCCGGAAGCCACAATCACGCAAGCGGCGGCACCGTCTTTCCATTCGACCTCTAACTGGTCGAGGGTTTCATCGTGTACAGCACGCATTACGGTGAGTAAATCGGTCTTTAAAAGCGGTAAAACAACCTGTGTTTCGGGGTCACCGAAGCGGCAGTTGTATTCAATCACTTTCGGACCGTTTTTGGTGAGCATCAAGCCGAAATAGAGACAGCCTTTGAACGGGCAGCCCTCTTTCTGCATGGCATCGAGGGTCGGTAAAAAGATTTTTTCCATGCACTCTTCGGCAATCGCTTTGGTGTAATAGGGGTTCGGTGCAACTGTGCCCATACCGCCGGTGTTGAGACCCTTGTCGCCGTCTAAGGCGCGTTTGTGGTCCATGGAAGAAATCATGGGCACTAAGGTCTTGCCGTCTGTAAAGGAGAGAACGGAAACCTCGGGACCTTCTAAAAATTCTTCAATAACAATTTTGTTGCCGCTGTCGCCGAACTTTTTATCCTCCATAATGGAGTGAATGGCGTCTTTGGCTTCGGCTAAGTCCTGTGCAAGCACAACGCCCTTGCCGAGCGCTAAGCCGTCCGCTTTGATAACGGTCGGGAAGGTGTTCTGCTCGGTGATATAAGCGAGTGCTGCTTTCGGGTCATCGAATACCGCATAATCTGCGGTCGGGATGCCGTATTTCTGCATAAGGTTCTTCGAGAAAACCTTGCTGCCTTCGATTCTGGCGGCTGCCTTATCGGGGCCGAAGCACGGAATGCCCTCTGCTTCGAGCGCATCTACACAGCCGAGCACCAGCGGATCGTCCGGTGCAACGACGCAAAAATCAATGGCGTGTTCTTTTGCGAAGGTTACAATGCCGTCAATATCCTTTGCGCCAATCGGCACGCAGGTGGCATCTGCCGCAATACCGCCGTTACCGGGGCAGGCAAAAATCTCTGTAACCTCTTTATTTTCTTTTAATTTCTTAATGATGGCGTGTTCTCTGCCGCCGCCACCGACTACAAGAAGCTTCAAATTAAACGCTTCCTTTCTTCTTAGTGATGGAACAGGCGGAAGCCTGTAAATGCCATAGCAATGCCGTATTTGTTGCAGCAGTCAATGACAATGTCGTCGCGGATAGAGCCGCCGGGCTGTGCAATGTAAGCTACACCGCTGCGTTTTGCTCTTTCAATGTTGTCATCGAAGGGGAAGAACGCATCAGAGCCGAGAGCTACGTCGTTGATTTGAGAAAGATAAGCTTTCTTTTCTTCACGGGTCATAGGCTCGGGACGGGTGTTGAAGGTCTTCTGCCAAACATCATCACCGATAACATCCTCGTAATCATCGGAAAGATAAACGTCAATCGCGTTGTCACGATTCGGCTTAGCAACATCGCTTCTGAAGTCGAGTGCCAAAACCTTCGGATGCTGGCGAAGATGCCAAAGGTCTGCCTTGTTGCCAGCGAGACGTGTGCAGTGGATTCTGGACTGCTGACCTGCGCCGACACCGATGGTCTGACCGTCCTTTGCATAGCAAACGGAGTTGGACTGGGTGTATTTTAAGGTGATGAGCGCTAAAATAAGGTCGCGCTTTGCACTTTCGGGGAATTCTTTATTTTCAGTAACAAGATTCTCGAGAGCGGTTTCATCAATCTTATAATTGTTTCTGCCCTGCTGGAAGGTGATGCCGAACACGTCCTTCTGCTCAATCTCTTCGGGAACGTAGTCGGGGTCGATTTTTACAATGTTGTAGTTCCCCTTTCTCTTGGATTTTAAAATCTCCAAGGCTTCGGGCTCATAGCCGGGGGCAATAATACCGTCGGAAACCTCATGCTGAATGAGCTTTGCGGTGGGAACGTCACAAACATCGGAAAGAGCAATCCAGTCACCGAAGGAGGACATTCTGTCTGCACCTCTGGCACGCATATAAGCGCAGGCGAGGGGAGAAAGCTCAGCATCTTCCGGAACGGAATAGCTCTTTTTAAGAACATCGGAAAGCGGAAGACCGAGCGCTGCACCGGCGGGGCTTACGTGCTTGAAGGAAGCAGCGGCGGGAAGACCTAAAGCTGTTTTTAATTCCTTAACAAGCTGCCAGCTGTTGAAAGCGTCTAAAAAGTTGATGTAACCGGGTCTGCCGTTTAAAACTTCAATCGGAAGTTCTGCATCGTGCTTCATGAAAATCTTTGCCGGCTTCTGGTTCGGGTTGCAGCCGTATTTTAATTCAAATTCTTTCATGTTTTTCTCCTTATTTGTTTTTATTTACAATTCTGTCCGTGGCTTCCTGTGTAGCTAAATCTACATAGCGCACGAAAAGAGAAACCTTATTGTCTTCGTTTAAATTCTCCCAAAGCAGAGAAGTGAATTCATCAATATCATCGGGAACGGTAATTTTTTCGGGCTCACCCTCGAAGGACGGAAGCGGACTGCCGTCGCCCATGTAGGTGTGGATGAAGTGACCCACGCCGTTTAAGGGGTTGGAATAGGAGAAGGTGAAGCGCTCGGTGCTGTCGGGGTTGCCGTCAGCGGATTTTAAAATCGACATAGCGTAGTTAAAGCCGCCGTTCTCGAAATGTAAAATACCGGAAATTCTAGGGGTGTAGTTCGGTGCATCGTCCTCATAGGTTCTGGTGCGCAGAGCCTGTTCAAAGGTCATCTGCTTATCCATGAGCTCATAAATGGTGTCAGTCTGGTCACCGTTGGTTACAATCGTTTTGTTGCCGAGCACGCGAACGGGATGATAAATAATCAAATGCGGGTCAGTGAGCTTGCTTTCGTCAAAAGCCTTGGTGCGAATACCGGTTTCGGTAGCTTCAAATACACGGTTGCGGCTGTTAACGCTTCTGCCCATGATGAAATAGGCAATGGCGGCCTTTTTGCCGTCGGGGGTTTTACCGATAATAATGCCTCTGCCCGGATAAGCATTTTCAGAAAGCAGAGACTTAATGTCGAGTGTTTTCATATGTAAAAATCCTTTCTCATTCCTCTATAAATGCTTTGCCGTCGCGCCAAACAATTTTGTCGCTGCAAAAGCAGGCGGCGGCTTTCGGAAGAAGCTTCCATTCGCATTCTTCCATAACGCGCTTTTGCAAAATCTCCGGTGTATCATTGGGAAGCACCGGAACTGCCTTTTGCAAAAGAATCGCGCCGCCGTCACAAACTTCGGAAACGAAATGTACCGTTGCGCCCGTTACCTTCACACCGCTTTCGAGTACCGCCTCATGCACGTGCAAGCCGTAAAAGCCTTTGCCGCAAAACGAGGGGATGAGTGCGGGGTGAATGTTTAAAATTTTCTGTGGGAATGCTCTTGTCACCTGTTCATCTAAAATGGTTAAGAAGCCGGCTAAGATGACTAAATCTGCGCCTTCTTCTCTAAGAGCATCTACCATAGCTTTGGAATATTCTGCTGTCGAAGCAAAATCCTTTTTGCAAAGCACGCGCCCCTTTACACCATGCTTTTTGGCACGTTCCAAAGCATAGGCTTCGGGGTTGGAGGCAATCACGCAGGTGATTTTTCCGTTCGGAATATCCCCACGTGCTTCGGCATCCAACAGGGCTTGCAGATTGGTTCCGCCGCCCGAAACGAGCACCACAATTCGTTTCAAATCAATCGCATCCTTTTTGTTTAATAGAAGAGAACCTCTTTGCTGCCCTCTGTAATTTCGCCCATAACATAAGCATCTTCACCGTTGGCTTTGAGAACCTCAAGTGCTTTGTCTGCATCTTCGGCGTTTACAACAATCGCCATGCCGACGCCCATGTTAAAGGTGTTGAACATATCATGTTCGGAAATGTTGCCGGTTTTCTGTAAAAGACGGAAAATCGGAAGAATGTCGAGCGCATCTTTCTGAATCTTTACAGAGAAGCCTTCGGGAAGAATACGCGGAATGTTTTCATAGAAGCCGCCGCCGGTGATGTGAGAAACCGCTTTGATTTCTACTGCTTCAGCCAAAGCGAGAACGGGCTTTACATAAATCTTGGTGGGAGTTAAAAGAGCCTCGCCGAGAGTCATGCCGAGTTCGTCATAATATTTGTTGAGGTCAGCGTTTTCTACGTCAAATACCTTGCGAACCAAGGAGAAGCCGTTGGAGTGAACGCCGCTGGAACGAAGGGCGATAACCTTGTCGCCAGCTTTCATGTTTTCGCTCTTGAAGATGTTCTTCTTGTCTACGATGCCGACAGTGAAGCCTGCAAGGTCGTAATCATCTTCTGCCATCATGCCGGGATGCTCAGCGGTTTCACCGCCGATGAGTGCAGCACCTGCTCTGACGCAGCCTTCTGCAACGCCGGAAACGATAGCTGCGATTTTCTCGGGCTCATTTTTGCCGCAAGCAATGTAGTCGAGGAAGAAGAGGGGCTTTGCGCCGCAGCAGATAACGTCATTGACACACATAGCTACGCAGTCGATGCCGATGGTGTCATGCTTGTCTAAAAGCTCTGCAAGACGGAGCTTGGTACCAACGCCGTCGGTACCACTAACCAAAATAGGTTCTTCCATCTTTTCGCCGCAAAGAGAATAAAGACCGCCGAAGCCGCCAATGTCGGAAATGCAACCTGCATTTACCGTGCGAGCGATATGCTCTTTCATGAGTTTTACGGATTCATAACCGGCGGTAATATCCACACCCGCCGCTTTATAGCTGTCAGAAAAACTGTTGTTCATTTGAAAGCTCCTTTAGTCGTTGATTTTGTGATTATATTTGTTGTCGAGTGCCTTTTTCGGAGGCTCTGTGGGATATTTGCCGTCAAAGCAAGCACAGCAGAAGGTGTCGGGAGCGGCATCGGTCAGGTGACGAACATCGTCTAAATCTAAGAAACCGAGAGAATCCGCACCGATGATGTCGGAGATTTCTTTTACGCTGTGATTATTTGCAATGAGGTTGTCTTGCGAGGAAATATCCGTACCGAAGTAGCAGGGATACAGGAAGGGCGGCGCAGAAATGCGAACGTGCACTTCCTTAGCACCAGCTTCACGAAGCTGTTTTACAATACGTGCACAGGTTGTACCGCGAACAATGGAGTCATCAATCATAACTACGCGCTTGTCCTTAACGGTAGAGGAAACAATGTTGAGCTTAATACGAACATCGTTTTCACGCATGGCCTGTGTCGGCTGAATGAAGCTTCTGCCGATGTATTTGTTTTTGATAAAGCCGAGACCGTAGGGAATGCCGGATTCTTCGGCATAACCCATAGCGGCATCCAAACCGCTGTCCGGAACACCGATAACAACGTCGGCGTCTACCGGATGACGCTTTGCAAGGAATGCGCCTGCCTTTTTACGGGCAAGGTGAACGGAAGCACCTTCCACTTTGGAGTCAGGACGTGCAAAGTAAACATATTCAAATACGCAAAGTGATTTTTTGCATTCGCCACAGTGACCGTCTAAAGAACGCATGCCGTTCTTGTCTACGATAACGATTTCGCCGGGCTGTACGTCACGAACGTATTCAGCACCCAAGGTGGAGAGGGCACAGGTCTCGGAAGCAAAAATAATCTGATCGTCCTTTTTGCCGATGCAAAGCGGTCTGAAGCCCATGGGGTCACGAGCCGCAATAAGCTTTGTGGGGGACATAATCACGAGAGAATAGGCACCCTTTAAGCGATACATGGCAGAGAAGAGAGCCGCCTCAATGGACGGTGCGCCGATGCGCTCTTTGGTAATGATATAGGAAATAACCTCGGTGTCGCTGTTGGAGTGGAAGATAGAACCGTTCAGCTCCAAGGACTCACGAAGCTCTGCGGCGTTGGTAAGACTGCCGTTATGTGCGATAGCCATGCTGCCTTTAACGTGGTTGATTACCATGGGCTGTGCGTTTACAATGCCCTTGTTTTCGCTGGTGCCGTAACGAACGTGGCCCACAGCGATTTGACCTTCACCGAGAGCGGCGAGCTTGTCGGGGGTGAAAACATCACCGACAAGACCGTTCTCTTTATGGCAGGTGATGACGCCGTCGTCATTCACCGCAATACCGCAGCTTTCCTGGCCGCGGTGCTGTAATGCAAATAATGCGTAATAAGCGGATGCGGCAACGTCGGTCTTTTTATTGGAATAAATACCGAAAACACCACATTCTTCATGGATAGAATTAAACATTAAACAACCTTCTTTTCTGAAACGAAATGAGCAGAATTAGTCAGCAAGACCGAGACGATGATAAACTTCCTGGTAAGCGTCTTCTGCGCCGCCCATATCTCTTCTGAAACGATCCTTGTCGAGCTTGTCATTGGTGTCAACGTCCCAAAGGCGGCAGGTGTCGGGGGAGATTTCGTCTGCTAAAATAACGGTACCGTCAGAGGTTTTACCGAATTCGATTTTGAAGTCGATGAGCTTTAAGCCGATGGAGAGGAACTTCTTCTTTAAGAATTCGTTTACCATCTTGGTGTATTTCTTAACGGTGTCGATTTCTTCCTGGGTTGCAAGACCGAGTGCAAGTGCATAGTCATCGTTGATGAAGGGATCGCCGAGGTCGTCGTTCTTGTAGCTGAACTCTAAAATCGGCTGAAGGAGAGTTTTGCCCTCTTCAACGCCCATTCTCTTGGAGAAGCTGCCTGCTGCAACGTTACGTACGATAACTTCAAGCGGAAGAATTTCAACCTTCTTAACGAGGGTTTCTCTGTCGGAAAGTTCCTCAACGAAGTGGGTCGGAACGCCTTCCTTTTCAAGCTCGGAAAGAAGAAGGTTGGTCATGCGGTTGTTTACAACGCCCTTGCCTACGATGGTGCCCTTCTTTTCGCCGTTGAATGCGGTTGCATCGTCTTTGTAATCTACGATTAAGAGGTCTTTGTCATCGGTCTTAAATACTTTCTTAGCTTTGCCTTCATAGAGCATTTCGAGTTTTTCCATAATTTTTTCTCCTTTTATTTAAAAATGTTTTTTATTTATTATATATAATATGTATAATATGGTATAGGGCTTTGCACTTTAGAAGTTTTCAAACTGTGCTTTGATGCGAGCGTCTTTGGCACGAACTTCTTCGGCGGCGGCATCACGCATAGCTTCTAACTTCTTATCTAAATCTGCATCGGAAAGTGCAAGCATTTCGGCAGCTAAAATCGCTGCATTCTTGGAACCGTTTACAGCAACGGTTGCAACGGGAATACCGCTCGGCATCTGTACAGTAGCGAGCAGAGCATCCATACCCTCGAAGGAGGATTTACCGGGAACGCCGATAATCGGGAGTGTTGTGTTTGCGGCTAAAACACCGCCGAGATGGGCTGCCATGCCAGCGATGGCGATTAATACACCAAAACCGTTTTTCTTAGCATCCTTAGCGAAGCGGAAAGCTTCATCGGGGGTGCGGTGGGCAGACATTACACGAACTTCAAACGGAATGCCGAAGTCTTTTAACTGCTGTGCCGCTTTTTCGGCAATGGGTAAATCGGAATCCGAGCCCATGATAATAGCTACTTTTTTCATTTTTGTACCTCACTTTTGAAAAAATAAAAAACAAAAAAACGGTGTAGTCTTAGACTACGCCGTTTTGCTATGACAGAATTTTATTGATGTTGTGAATTTCGTTGGAGCCTGCTTGCAGTTTGCGTGTGAAACCTGCACCTGCCCCCTCGTAGAACTGCTGGAATGCGCGCTTTTCGTGGAGTGTACCTATCTTGAGCATTTCGATGCAGCTTTCGGGTACGCGCACTTTGCCTGTCTCGCGGACGCAGTTCTCTCCCGGCGCACTTCCACCCGGTGCATTTCCGGGGGTACCGTAAGACCATTTTTCTTTTCCCTTCGGCGCGCCGCAATACGCCCCAAGCTGTAAGAAAGGGGAAAAAACGCAAACTTTTGTTGTTCTTGTTTTAGACATCGGCGAACCTCCTTAGAAAAGAAATCACATTCCTATTCTACCTTTTCTATAGGTAAAAAGCAATAGGAAAGACGAAAAAAAGAGAAGATTGGCGACTCCTACAACTTCAATTCAAAATTAAAAAGGCGTTTGTGAATTTTGCTAAACACAAACGCCCTGTAGATTATTCTGCTATTTCAGCCTCGTTTTCCGCCTTTTCCGGAGTAGCTTCCTGCGCCGGCTCTGCGGGGATTTCCTCTGCCTGCGGTGTTTCTTCAGCCTCTGCGGGAGCGCAAGCAGCCTTCTCTGCTATCTCCTGCACACGAGCGTCCAGCCAGCCTAAAACGTCGGCGGTAACCTCGTCACGGTTGAGCTCGTTTAATAATTCGTGACGAGCTTCGGGATAGAGCTTCAAAATCACGTTAGAGTGATTGGTCTTGCGTAAGGTTTTAAATACCTCGGTAACACCCTTGCCGTATTCACCGACCGGGTCTTTGTCGCCGGAGATTAAAAGAATCTGCAAATCCTCGGGTACGGCATTGTACCAAGATTTTGCCGAAACCTCTTTTAATACAGAAAACAGCGTTTTAAAACCATTTGTGGTAAAGAGGAAACCGCAGTATTTATCGTTGATATATTTTTCAACTTCTTTTTCGTCACGGGAAAGCCAATCGAATTTGGTTTTCTTTTGGGTTTTCTTATTATAAGTGCCGAAGGCGAGAGAATCAATGAAGGAGGAACGGTAATGTTCGCCCTCTGCCTTAATCATGTAATTTGTCAGCGCAATCGCCACACCGACCGCCGGATTCGGGCCGCTTGTGCCGCAGTAGATGACGCCGTCGAGCATATGACCGTATTTTGCGGTGTATTTTCTGGAAAGAAAAGAACCCATGGAGTGACCGAACAGGAAGAACGGTACGTGCGGATACTGCTGTTTGGCAATCTTGGTGAGAGAATACATATCCTCCACTAAGGAATTGCCGCCGTCCTCACCGAAGTAACCGAGCTCCTCGTCGCTGGCTACGGAAGTGCCGTGACCCAAATGGTCGCTGACGAATACGGCATAGCCGCGCTTGCAAAGCTCCATGGCAAAACGGGCATAGCGGTTGGAGTGCTCCGCCATACCGTGTGCAATTTGAACAACGCCCTTCACCGCGCCGAAATCCGCAGGGGCAGCACTTTGTGCGTAAATATCACAAAGCCCCGAAGCAGATTTAAACGTGATTTCGTTTGTTAAGAATTCCATTTTAAAAAGCTCCCTACACTGTTATATTATCAAAAAGTAAAAGAATAATTGCAAAATTATTTTATTAGTATAGCACAATTTCGAAGAAAAGCAAATGCGTTTTGTCTATTTCTGTGTTATTCACCAAATATTATATTTTTATTATGTATAGATTGCACAAAGACTGGTAAGGGGAGAAAAATGAAAATAAAAATTATAAAAAACATCTTGCGTAAGCGGACTTTCTGTGGTATGATACCTCTTGCAAATGAATCTGTTTGGGGTATTAGCTCAGCTGGGAGAGCGCCACACTGGCAGTGTGGAGGTCAGCGGTTCGATCCCGCTATGCTCCACCAAAACGAAAAGAGACTTTTTTAAGTCTCTTTTTTCTTTTGCAAAGTCTCTTCGAGCGGCGGGAGCGAACCGCTTGTCCATCTCACGGCAACGCCGTGAGGGACATACAATGCGAAGGATTGCGAAGCAATCGAACGAGGCGAAGCCTCTTGCTCGTATGCTCCACCAAAACGAAAAGAGACTTTTTTGAAGTCTCTTTTTTCTTTTTTTACAGAAAGTTTTTCTTTTGCGTGATTATGAAAAATAGTTCGGGCAAAGCAAATTTTGTGATTTCAGGTGGTTTTATGCAAACGATTGAACAGGCACTGAATAAATTACAAAAATCCAAATTCCGCGCGAGCTTTCATCTTTCGGCGCAGGAGCGCGCCTATACGAAAGAAAAGGGCATGGATGTCATTCGCTCTCATGCCGAGGATTTTGTACGCACGCGGCTTGCCCCTGCCGAGATTCCGAATGACGGCAAGCAAACGCCAATGCGAGGACATCCAGTCTTTAAGGCACAGCATGCCACGGCCTGTTGTTGTCGCGGTTGCCTAAATAAATGGTATCGGGTCAAGCAGGGTGTGGAGCTTAGCGAAGTGCAACAGCAAAAAATTGTGAACCTCTTAATGGCGTGGATTGAAAAAGAAATGCAAAATTAAAACCACCGCAGAGTTTTTTTCTGCGGTGGTTTTCTTTTATCGTAAATCTTTTTTAGCGCATTTTTTACAGGGCGTTAAATTTCTGCGCTTGGCTTCTTCTAACGTGCTGGCTGAATAGCTTCCGCCGTTGCAGTGGCTGTCATAGTGATAGCGTTTGCCCGACGGTGTCACATAAACCGTGACCTTTGCATCGGGATTGTTGTTTTGCTGGGGTGCGGGTTTTGCATTTGTGTTTTTGCTGTCGGAGTTTGTCTTTTTACCAGAATTTTGATTCGAGTTTGCCGAAGGCTTTTTCGGTGCCTGTGTTTTCGGTTCGGTGGGTGCTTCGGTCGGTGCCTCTGTAGGCGCTTCGGTCGGCGTTTCTGTTGTGACTTCGGGTTCTGTGCGAATCTCGATTTCAGTAATTGTGGATGTGGTCGTTTCAGCTTCTTTTTTCACATTCTCTTTTTCGCTGGGTGTAAATAGAGAAATCGCGCAAAGAAGCGCAATACCTGCGGTTACCGCGATTTTTACCGGCTTTGTCCAGCTTTTCTTGTATTTCCACATGAGAAACAGTCCCACGGGGAAAAAGAGAACGAGCATGAGAACGACAAACCAGCTTTGTTCATAGAATTTCATATATATCCCCCTAAATAATATTATGTGTCAAATTATAACATATTTTGCTAAAAAGGCAAGGGGATAAGAAAAAGGCGGCACATTTTGTACCGCCTTTTTGGTTTTAACTTATAAATCGCGTCGAAAAGATATACACGTTTTCTGCTTTTCGGCGTGGGCAAAACCGATTTTCGGCTTTGACAACTTTTGACCACTATTTTTCTTTCGGATAATAGTAAACTCTGGCCTCATAGGGGCGAAGGGCGCAGATGTGCGCTTTAGCGGGCGCATCGGGATAGTTGCAGAGCAGAAGCTCGCCTTTTTCGAGGTCATAGTCCCCCGGCGTGCGGAAGGTGCACATGGTGTCCGAGAAGGAGCAGATAATCAAGGCTTTTTCTGTGCCGAGTGTACGCTCATAGCAATAGATTTTTTCGTCCTTCGGCAGTAAATCCTTAAATGCGCCGTAGAGGAATAATTCACTGTTTTGGCGAACCTTTAAAAGCTTTCTGTAATAATTCAAAATGGAGTCGGGGTCTTTTTCGGCTTCCTCGACGTTGATTTCTGTATAATTCGGGTTCACCGAGAACCAAGGTTCTGTTGTGGAGAAGCCACCGTAGGCACTGTTGTCCCATTGGACAGGGGTTCTGGCGTTTTCACGGCTGGTTTTGTTGGCAATCTTTAAATACTGCTCATCGGAGAAACCAAGCTTTTTAAAGAGCTTTTCATTATTAAAGGTGACAACGTCTTTAAATTCGGAAAGGGAGGAAAGCTTGTTGTTTACCATGCCGATTTCCTGACCTTGATAGATAAAGGGTGTGCCGCACTGCATGTAGCACATGGTCGCGAGCATTTTACCGCTCTCCTTGCGGAACTTTTCATTACCGTAGCGGCTGATGATACGCGGATGGTCGTGGTTTTCTAAGTAAAGCGCATTCCATGCTTTACCGTAGAGCTTTTCCTGCCAGGTGTCGAAAGCCTTGCGCATTCTATTCAAGCTAAAGGGTACAGCGACTGTGTCGGTCATAAAGCAGTCCGCCTGCATGTGGTCAAAGCTAATGAGCATATCGAGCACCTTGTCTTTGCCGGAGGTCAGCTCTAAGGCGTCCTTGGCGCCCGTCAGCGGAGATTCACCGACCATGAAGCAGTCGTGCTTTTCAAGTGTATCTTTTCTAAATTCGGTTAAATATTCCAACAGATGCGGCCCGTGCTTATAGTGTTCAATGCCGGTGGCTATCGGCAGCGGGAAGCCGTTGGGAAGTCCGTCCTGTTTGGAAATAAAGGTGATAACGTCCTCACGGAAGCCGTCCACGCCCATCGAAAGCCAAAAGTCCATAATGCTCTTGACTTCCTCGCGCACCTTGGGGTTATCCATGTTGAGGTCGGGCTGCTTTTTGGCGAATACGTGTAAATAATATTCATCCAAATCTTTGTTATATTCCCATGCGCCGCCCTCGAACATCGAAAGCCAGTTGTTGGGCGGACGTTTCCCCTTGCCGCGACGCCAAATATAATAGTCATGGTAAGGATTATCCTTGCTCTTTAAGCTTTCTTTAAACCACGGATGCTCGTCGGAGGTGTGGTTAACGACCAAATCCATGATGACCTTCATGCCACGTTCGTGTGCACCGTCTAAAACCTTCTTAAAAAGCTCTAAATCGCCGTATTCGGGACAGATGTTTTTGTAATCTGCAATGTCATAGCCGTAGTCCGTCTGCGGAGAAGGGTAAAGGGGCGAAAACCAAATGGCGGTTACGCCGAGCGATTTTATGTAATCGAGCTTTTCCAAAACGCCCTCTAAATCACCGATGCCGTCGTCGTTTCCGTCTTTAAAGGAACGGGGCCAAATTTGATAAATTACCGCTTCCTTGTACCAATCCTTTGCCATAGAGAATGCCTCGCTTTCTGAAAAATCCTATTCCCCAAGTTTAATTGCTTCTATCGTAGCACAAAGTTTTGTTTAAAACAATCAAAACTTAGAAGAAATTTACAATTTTTTTGAAAATTTTAAAAAAATTCCGTTAAAAATTGTTCAAAACTTTGCGAAAAACGAAATCGACGCTTTGATTTCGACTTCGGGTGCGTCACGCTTTGTTTCGATTCGCATAAGATGGTAGTGAAAGTTGCGAAAACTTTATCTATCTCGACAAGGAGGATTTTTTATGACAGAAAACAAATGCCCCGGCGGCTCTCTTCCCAAGATTCGCGAAGCGGTTTGCATTGATACGAGCCGTGTTTACGATTCCTGCGCAGACAAGGATTGCCTTGCGGATTTAAGCGTCCAGTTTCCGCCGAAATATCAGGACATCATTGATGCGGCTTCGCAGGTCAAGTGCAGAAAGGTAGATTTACTTAATGTAACTTTAGACGTGGAACGTGTACCCTTTAACCGTGGCTGCTACAGTGTGGATATTACCTTCTATTTTAAAGTTATTGTCGAATTCCACTTCTGCAATGACCAGGAACCGGTTGTTTTAAAAGGCTATTCCGTCTTTACCAAGAAATGCGTGCTCTACGGCAGCGACGGCTGTGTGCATGTGTTCTCTTCTACCTATAAGCCTTATCATGAGGATACACAGGGCGCTGAAAAATGCACAAATCCGCGTGCAAAAATTCAGGTGGCTGACCCGGTTTGCCTCGGTGCAAAGCTGAAAAGACGTTGCGATTGCTGTGCAGAAGATGCCTGCCACCCGATTCCGAAATGGATTTGCAAATGCTTCCCGAACGAATATCCCGAGAACTTCTGCCCGTCCATGCAGGAAAAGACCGTAGCAGTTACTATCGGTATTTTCTCCATTGTACAGCTCGAGCGCGACGTGCAAATGCTCATTCCCGCCTACGATTTCTGCATCCCGCAGAAGGAGTGTAGCTGTGATACCGATGACCCGTGCGAAACCTTCCGCAAGATTTGCTTCCCGGTGGATGAATTCTTCCCGCCGAAAGAAAAAAACAGCGGCTGTTGCGGCTGCAATGAACCGCTTTGCCCGTAAAAATGAACACTTGAAAAAGGACTGTCTCTAATTGAGACAGTCCCTTTTTCTTTTTGGAGGAAATCTTCATTTAGTATTTACGAAAAATGATTTGTTTGTTATAATAAACCTACTTCTACATCATAAACTTTAAATGCGGCTGTAAGAGAAGTAAGAGGGGGTTTTATGCGAAAATACAAATGTCATATTGCATTTACAGATACGCCCGAGGAACGACGGCTGATTGCGGAAAGTTGGTCGCATGCGGATGACCTCGGGAAAGAATTCAAAGCAAAACTCGCGGCAGAAACGCTGAATAAAGCCATTCATTTTTGGCTTTGGCTTTCCCTTTTTGTGGAAACCGTGCGTTATATTTTGGCACTTGCTTATAATCATTATACAACCGGCGGGTGGGAACTCTCCATAAGAGCGGAAGTTTTTCTCTCGCTCTATTGGCTCATTTGGGGCTTTACGGCAGCTCTTTTGGTGGTTGGATTTTGTATTCGCAAGCATCCAGAAAAATATACAGACCTAATCATTTTTATGGGCGACCTATATATGCTCATTTACTTAGTGCGCGGTGTCGGACTTGCCGCTATGGAAGTGGAAACTGGTATTGTCGGTTTTTCTATGATTATTGCGCTCTTTATTTCGAGCTTTGCTATCAATCACCGACCGGGCATCGCCCTTTCTAATATGTTGCTTACGACGGCGAGCTTTGTTGGTACGGCAATAGCCATGCACCTTACGGCGTTTGCTAATCCTATTGTGCTTTTCAGCCTTTTGTCGGTTGCCGTTTTTTCTTTGATCATGTCCTTTTCCAATTATCATGTGAAATATAAGGCGTTTTTAAAGGAAAAAAGTCTGATACGTGCGGGCGAAGCTTTAAATGCGCTTAATGCACAGCTCGAAGAAAAGAAAACCCAAATTCAAATGCAAAATGAAAAATTGCAGGTTTTAAGCCGTATCGACGGACTCACGGGTATGCGTAATCGTCACAGCTTTGTGGAAGACTGCGATGTGCTGTTGAAACGAGCCGCTAAAAAGCATAGCTTTTTAACGCTGGCTATAGCGGATGTGGACAATTTTAAACATATCAATGACAGCTACGGTCACATAGTTGGTGACGAATGTCTCCGCACTATAGGCGAAGCCTTAAAGCTTCTTGAAGATGATCGTGTCAGTGCCTATCGCTTCGGCGGTGACGAATTTATTGTGCTCTTTAACGGCAAAAGCCGTTCGGAAGCGTTCCTTTCCATGAATCGCTTCTTAAAGGAGATTTCCAATGTGCATATCCAAGGTTATGACGGTATGCTCAGCGCCTCTATTGGTATTTACTCGGCCATTCCGAGTGAACAGGAAGATATGGACAGCTTCATCGAAAAAGCCGACAGTGCAATGTATGAAGCGAAAAACAGCGGCAAAAACCGCATTATGACTTCTTATTTAGAACAAGAAAAAGGAGATAACCATTATGTCAAAACAACTTGAAGCACCGAAAACCGGCGACCAGATTGCCGTATTCAAAACCTCCATGGGCGATATTTCCGTGAAGCTTTTCCCCGAGGATGCACCGAAAACCGTTGAAAACTTTGTAACCCACGCACAAAACGGTTACTATGACGGCCTTATTTTCCATAGAGTTATCGACAATTTTATGATTCAGGGCGGCGACCCGACCGGCACAGGTATGGGCGGCGAGAGCATTTGGGGCGGTAGCTTCAAGGATGAATTTACCCCCGAACTTCACAACCTTCGCGGCGCACTTTCCATGGCAAATGCAGGCCCGAACACCAACGGCAGCCAGTTCTTCATCGTGCAGGCGAAGGAAGTACCGAGTGATTTAATCGAGCAGATGGAGCAGATGCCCGAGAGCAGCTATCCGACCGACTGCATCCGCGCTTATGAAGAAATCGGCGGCACACCGTGGCTTGACTATAAGCACAGCGTTTTCGGTCAGGTATTTGACGGCATGGACGTTGTAGACGCCATCGCCAAGGTAAAGGCAGATTATATGAGCAACAAGCCGTTTACCGATGTTGTCATCAACACCATTGAAATTAAAACTGTTTAAGAATTTAAAGGGGAATCGAGCACTGTTTCGATTCCCTTTTCTCAAAGGAAGGAAAACACCATGCTTTTTAAAAATATAGCCTATTTGAATCCGGATTTCGAATTGCAACAGGCGCAGTATATCGGCGTAAAGGACGGCAAAATCGCTTTCATCGGAGATGCTTGCCCCGAGGAGGATTTCGGCGAAGTCTATGACGGCGCAAATAAAGTTCTGCTTCCCGGCTTTTATAACAGCCATGCCCATTCCCCTATGACCTTGCTGCGTGGCTGGGCGGAAAATTTACCGCTTCAGCGTTGGCTCGAGGAGAAGGTTTTTCCGTTTGAGGATAATATCCACGGCGAGGATGCTTACTGGGGCACACTGTTGACCATTGCCGAAATGTTAAAATGCGGCACGGTTTCCTTTACCGATATGTATTTCTTTGGCGATGACGTGGTAAAAGCGGTCGATAAGAGTGGTATTAAATGCAACTTTGGCAGAGCGATTGTCAGCTTTGCGGACGGCGATATTCATGATATTCAAAGCTTTAAGGAAAGCGAAGCCCTTTTGAAAGAATTCCAAGGTGCGTTCGACGGCAGAATGAAAATCGACATGAGCCTGCACGCGGAATACACCAACCGCCGCACCATTATGGAGCAGTTCGCAGAAATTGCCAAGGCGCACAACGTACATGCGCACATCCACCTTTCCGAAACCGAAAAGGAAAACAGAGAGTGCATGGAGCGTCACGGCATGAGCCCGACCGCGCTTTTCAATGCCTGCGGCGTGTTCGATGTGCCGACCACAGCGGCGCACTGCGTATGGCTCAGCGACGAAGATCGCGAAATCCTCAAGGCGAAGGATGTTACCGTAGCGACCTGTCCCGCCAGTAACTTAAAGCTCGGCAGTGGCATTTGCGATGTACAGGCGCTCTTAGATAAGGGTATTCGTGTGGCAATCGGTACAGACGGTGTGGCTTCCAACAATAATCTGGATATGCTTCGCGAAATGTATCTTTGCGCTCTGCTTCCCAAGGGCTCGAAGCACAGACCCGAAATCGTCAGCGAAAAGGACGTCCTCAAAATGGCAACCTTAAACGGTGCGATTGGACAGGGCAGAATGGATTCCGGTAAAATCGAAGTCGGCGCACGCGCGGATTTGGCGGTCATCTCCTTAGACGGCCCGCATATGTATCCGGCTACCGATGTGCTTTGCAATATCGTTTATGCAGGTAGCGGTGCGGATGTTGTGCTCACCATGGTCGACGGCAAGGTCGTTTATGCCGACGGCGAATACAAGACCTTTGATATTGAACGCGTAAAATTCGAGGTGCAAAAGCGCACCCAGCATATTATAAAAGAGGTGAAAAGCCATGCGTAAAACAGCGCAGGAATATGCAGAAATTTTGCTTTCCAAAACAGACCTTCGACCCAAAACCGCTATTGTTTTAGGCTCGGGTCTCGGCTCGTTCGGCGAATCCCTCGAAAATCCCACCTTTGTGGAATATAAAGCCTTAGAGGATTTCCCTGTTTCCACCGCGCCCGGTCACAAGGGTCGCTTCATTTTCGGCGAAGTGTCGGGCAAGGCTGTAGTTTGCATGCAGGGCAGACTGCATCTTTATGAGGGCTATCCCATAGAAGATATTGTTTTACCGATTCGTGTGCTCCACTGTATGGGTGTTGAAAATATCATCATGACCAATGCGGCGGGTGGCATAAACGAGAGCTTTAAGGTCGGCGATTTAATGCTCTTTGAGGACCATATTAACTTTATGGGGCAGAATCCTTTGGTCGGTCCGAACGATGACGCTTTCGGCTGCCGTTTCCCCGATATGACCTTCGCTTATTCGCCCGAACTTCGTGCGATTGCAGAGGAGAGTGCCAAGGCACTCGACATCGAACTTCGTAAAGGCGTTTTCCTTGCCTGCCTCGGTCCGAGCTATGAAACACCGGCGGAAATCCGTGCGTTCCGGACCCTCGGCGCAGATGCCGTGGCGATGTCCACCGTACCCGAGGTTATTGCCGCGAACCATTGCGGCATGCGGGTTCTCGCGTTTTCGCTCATCTCCAATATGGCGGCAGGTATCTTAAAACAGCCCCTCACCGAAGAGGAAGTCATGGTTGCCGGTGAGCAAAAAGCCGAAGAATTAAAAGCACTGATGCAAGAGATTGTAAAACGCATTTGAGTAAAGCTTTAAAACTTTACAAAGGAGAAAAAGCTTATGTATGATATGCACGGGGAAACGGTGCATTATGACACCGAAACCAACCGTTTAATGCTCATAGATCAAACCCTTTTGCCGAATAAAACCGAGATTTTGGCGCTGTATCAAAAAGAAGATATGCACAGAGCCATTAAAATCTTACAGGTGCGCGGTGCACCCGCGATTGGTGTTGCGGCGGCAATCGGACTTTCGGTTTTAGCAAACGAAAGCAAAGAAACCGAGAAAGAAAACTTCCTTGCAGAGTTCGAGGCAAATGCGGCGTATTTAAAAACCGCCAGACCCACTGCCGTGAATCTGTTTTGGGCGATTGATGAAATGTGCAAAACCTTAAATGCCCACCGTGCGCAGTCCGTGGAAGAAATTAAAACGGCGCTGACCGAAAAATCCCTCGCCATGCACAAAGAAGATGCCGAGGTTTGCCATAAAATCGGCGAATACGGCGCGGCACTTTTAGAGGACGGCGATGCGGTTTTGACCCACTGCAATGCCGGCAGACTTGCTACCGTCAAATACGGCACGGCACTTGCCCCCGTCTATGTTGCGAAAGAAGAGGGAAAGAACGTTTCGGTTTATGCCGATGAAACCCGTCCGCTTTTGCAGGGCGCACGTTTGACGGCTTACGAGCTTACAGAAGCGGGAATTCAAACCACCGTGCTTTGCGACAATATGGCATCTTACTTAATGGCGCACAAAAAGCTGAAAGCAGTTTTTGTCGGCTGTGACCGTGTAGCGGCGAATGGCGATACCGCGAATAAAATCGGCACCTCGGGCGTAGCGATTTTGGCAAAGCATTACGGCGTACCTTTCTATGTGTGTGCACCGTTTTCCACGATAGATCGCAACACGCCGACGGGCAAAGAAATCCCGATAGAACAGCGAGACGGCGAAGAACTGCGCTCTATGTGGTATCGGGAAGCGATGATTCCCGAAGCGGCAGAAACCCTCAATCCCGCTTTCGATGTTACACCGCATGAACTCATCACAGGCTTTATCACCGAAAAGGGCATTTTACAGCCGCCGTTTGCGGAATAACCTTTCTTAAATATAATGAAAAAACGAGGATAGCCTTTGAAAGCCGTCCTCGTTTTCTATTCTATAGATAAGGTGTGCCTGCTTACAGCATGTGCACAATTTCGCCTGCGCTGACGATGCGCTCTCCGTTTGTAAAGTCATCGACCAGCAAAGCACCGTTCGGTAAAATGTCTAAAACACGGGCTTCAAAATCTTCATCGGGCAAAACCACGCGTACTCTCTGCCCAATGGAAATGGAGCAGGCCTTAATGCGGGTTAAAATATCGTTGTCCTCGCGAAGCAGAGCACCGCTTCTGACGATATAACGGTCTAAGTTGTGTAAAATCTCGGCGCAAAGCTCGTTGCGGTCGATTTCACCGGTGTAGAATTCAGAAATCGCACCTGCAATGCCGGCTACATCATCGGGGAAAGCCCCACGCTGGGTGTTGATGCCGATACCAACTACCACGAATTTCGGGCGGTTATTGAGATTTACGATTTCGCAAAGAATGCCGCAAAGCTTCTTGCCTTCGTACATTACATCGTTCGGCCATTTTACGCCGACCTGCAAATCGTAGAGATTATAAAGCGAATCGCGCACGGCAAGTCCGGCGAGGGAGGAGAGCAGTTCTAAATGCTTTTCGTTGCCCTGCAGGGTGAATACGGCGGAAAGGTAAAGCCCCGTGCCCTTGGGGGAAACAAAGCTTCTGTCTAAGCGGCCGCGACCTGCGGTTTGGCAGTCTGCAACGACAACCGCATTTGCACCCTTGTTTTCGGCGCAAAGCTGTTTGGCAATATCGTTGGTAGAAGCGGTTTCAGAGAAAAAATGCACACGGCGGCGCAGTCTATATTGTTTGCATTGATAGTTTAAGTTGTTTTCGGTCAGTTCATAAACCATGTTGTAAAATCCTCTCTGTGGCGAAAGTGCAACTTTTCGCGCGGAATATCCCTATTATATACTATTTAAAAGGCACAATCAAGAGTAGAGTGCACACGGGCGGCGAGAAGAATTTCTCTAAATGGTTGACATTCACGGTGTATTCCTTATAATGATAATGATAACCTGAATGTGACTTTTTTCGTCTATCTCGGACTTTTTATAAAGGAGAATCTCCATGCTTATTATTTTAAGACAGGGTGCAGCACCCGAAAAAATAGAACATCTCGAAGACTGGTTCCAGAACCAAGGCCTCGATACCTATAAAATCATCGGCGAAAAGCAGAGCCTTATGGCGGTGCTCGGCGGTGCAGGGCATATTGATGCCGACTGGGTCAGAAGTCTCGATATTGTGGAATCTGTGCAGAGAATTTCCAAACCCTATACGCTGGTCAGCCGCGACAATCATCCCGAGGATACGGTAATTGAGGTCGGTGATGTGAAAATCGGCGGCGGAGATTTCACCTTTTTTGCAGGTCCCTGCTCGGTGGAAAGCCATGAAACACTGCTTACTATTGCAAACGGCATCAAGGACGGCGCGCAGATTTTGCGCGGCGGTGCTTTCAAGCCCAGAACCTCCCCCTATGCGTTCCAAGGCATGGGCAGAGAGGGTATCGAAATCTTAGAAGAGGTCAAAAAAGAAACGGGTATGCCCTTGGTTTCCGAGATTATGGATGTCTCGCAGTTGCCCCTCTTTGAAAATGTGGATATTATTCAGGTCGGCGCACGCAATATGCAAAATTACGAGCTTTTAAAGGCCCTCGGCAAAATCGAAAAACCGATTTTCTTAAAGCGCGGCTTTTCCTCGACCTTACAGGAATTTTTAATGAGCGCGGAATATATTTTATCCGAAGGCAATCCTAACGTCATTCTTTGTGAACGCGGGATTCGCACCTTTGAAACTGCCACAAGAAACACGCTTGACCTTTCGGCAGTGCCGCTCTTAAAAGAGAAATCCCACCTGCCCGTTGTGGTAGATCCGAGCCACGCCTGCGGTATGGCAAGGCTGGTAAAACCCATGGCTTTGGCGGCGGCTGCCTGCGGTGCAGACGGTTTAATGGTCGAAGTACACACTGCTCCCGACAGAGCAGTCAGCGACGCTTCACAGGCGATTCTCCCCGAAACCTTTAACAGCATCGTAGAGGATGTTCACAAGATTTTGGCGGTATTAAAATAAAAACAGGGCGGCTTTTTGCCGTCCTTTTTCTTTTTGCAAAGCAATGTACTTTTGCCGGGGATTTTTCTTAAAAAAGAGGAAGAAAAGAACATAAATCCCTATTGTGTCTAATAGAATCGAAATTCCGAAGAATAGGATAAAATGTTAACAGTTCGTTCAATAAATAGCTATTTTGTAGAAATAATTACCGCTTATACTAAAGCCATCAAATCAAGAGACAACCTCTTGACTTGAAACAAACAGATTACCCCCTCTGTTTGGAACTTTTTCATTTCTCCCCCTTTCTTTTAAAAAAGAGGAAAAACCGTCTGTTCCCCCACAGGCGGTTTTTTCTTTGTGAAAATTTTAAAATGGCAATAAAAAAGCCGCCGAATCTTCGGCGGCTTTTTGCTTTTTAATATTTTGTGAGGTAGTGGTCGATTTCCCAAACGCTGACGTTGGTGCTGTATTCGTGCCACTCGTGACGCTTGCCCTCTAAGTATTTGGAATAAACGTGGTCACCGAGGGTCTCACGGATGAACGGGTCTTTTTCGAACTCGTCGAGAGCTTCCTCTAAGGAAATCGGTAAACGGTCAATGCCGTCTGCACGAAGCTCCTCTTCGGTCATGGCATAGAGGTTCTTGGTGGTGCTGGCGGGCGGAGTTAATTTGTTTTTAATGCCGTCCAAGCCTGCGGCAAGGCAAAGTGCCATTTCGAGGTAGGGGTTGCAGGACGGGTCGGGGGAGCGAAGCTCTACTCTGGTGCCCATGCCGCGTGCGGCGGGAACACGAAGTAATACCGAACGGTTGGAAGTGGACCAGGAAGTGTAAACCGGAGCTTCGTAGCCGGGAACCAAACGCTTGTAGGAGTTGACTAAGGGGTTCGCTACAGCGGTGATACCCTTGACGTGCTTGAGCATGCCGGCGATGAACTGCATAGCGGTTTCGCTGAGGCCGAGCGGTGCTTCGGGATCATAGAAAGCGTTTTTGCCGTCCTTCATTAAGGACATGTTGGTGTGCATACCGCTACCGCAGATGCCGTAAACGGGCTTCGGCATAAAGGTGGCGTGCAAGCCGTTGCGGCGTGCATAGGTTCTAACAACATGCTTAAAGGTAACTACGTTGTCCGCAGCCTTTAAAACATCGTCGAAACGGAAGTCGATTTCGTGCTGACCTTCTGCACCCTCGTGGTGGGAAGCTTCGATTTCAAAGCCCATTTCCTCGAGTGCAAGGCAGATGTCGCGGCGGCATTCTTCACCGAGGTCGGAAGGACCAATGTCGAAATAGCCTGCAACGTCGCAGGTTTTGGTGGTGGCGTTGCCGTCCTCATCGAGCTGGAAAAGGAAGAATTCACATTCGGGACCGGCGTTGAAGGAGAAGCCCATGTCTTTCGCTTCTTGCATCACCTTTTTAAGTACGTTTCTCGGGTCGCCCATGAACGGGGTGCCGTCTACGGAGTAAACGTCGCAGATGAGACGTGCGGTGCGGTCTTTCCACGGCAGAACAACAAAAGAATCCAAATCGGGGCGAAGATACATATCTGATTCGTCGATACGAACGAAGCCTTCAATGGAAGAACCGTCGAACATGCACTCGTTATTGAGTGCTTTTTCGAGTTGCTTTGCGCCGATGGCAACATTCTTTAACTGACCGAAAATGTCGGTGAACTGGAGGCGGATAAATTGAATATCTTTCTCCTTGGCAATGCGAAGTACGTCTTCTTTGGTGTAGCTCATAAATTCAACTTCCTTTGAAAGAGACTAAAATGCCGACGGCGTTTTGCATCTCAAAAATTTTAAAAATACCATTACATTATAATATAGGAAGCGGAATTTTGTCAACGCATAGAGCTTAAAGTGTATGGAATTTGTCAAATCACACAAAAAAAGAATCCTTTTAGAAAGCCCCTTTGCTTGAATCCCTAAGCGAAAAGGAAACACAGCGCGAAAAGCGGAAAATATGGCGCAAAAAGCTTGACTTTATAAGGAATCTTTGCTATAATTCCTAATTGCTGTAAACTGTTTATTCGGTTTCAGCTCCTTCCCACAGAGAAGGTCTGTGGGCTAAAGTCCATAAGGAGGTGCAAAAAAATGGCTAAGTATGAAGCAGTGTTGGTTCTTTCTGTCGCTAAGGGCGAAGAAGCAACCAAGAGCCTTGCTGACAAGTTCAAGGCATTAATCGAAGAAAACGGCACTCTCACTAACGTTGACGAATGGGGCAAGAGAAAGCTTGCTTACGAAATCAACGACGAAGCAGAGGGTCACTACACTATCTTCAACTTCGAGAGCAATCCCGAGTTCCCGGCTGAGTTCGAGCGTATCGCTAAGATTACAGACGGCGTTCTCCGCACTCTTGTTGTTAAAGCGTAAGGAAGCGAGGGTTCTAAATGTTAAACTGTGCAATTATTATGGGCAGATTGACTGCTGATCCGGAACTTCGCACAACCTCTTCCGGAGTATCCGTTACATCCTTTACCGTTGCGGTTGACCGTAACTTCGTTCGTCAGGGCGAAGAGAGACAGGCAGACTTCATCAATGTTGTTGCTTGGCGTCAGACAGCGGATTTTGTAACCCGTTATTTCAGAAAAGGTTCCATGATTGCGGTTCAAGGTTCTATCCAGACCCGCAGTTATGATGATAGAAACGGCAACAAACGTTACGTTACCGAAATCGTTGCAGACAATGTTTCCTTTACCGGAAGCAAGGCTGAAAGCGGCACAGGTGCAGGCGCACCGGCAAGCCGTCCCGCCCCCAGCTATCAAGCAGGTGGCAATGACAGCTTCTCTGTTTTACCGACAGCGGACGAGGATGCTTTCCCGTTCGGCGGCGACGAGGATGACGGTTTACCGTTCTAATTTTAAACTTAACGCAGCTTAAACTTATTTAAGCAAAAATTTGACAGGAGGATTTTAAGATGGCTTACGATAGAGCACAGGGCGGACGTCCTATGAACAGAAGACGCAAAAAAGTTTGCTCCTTCTGCGTTGATAAAGTAGAAAAAATCGATTATAAAGATGCTGCAAAGCTTCGTCGTTACACTTCTGAGCGTGCAAAGATTTTGCCGCGCCGTGTAACCGGTACTTGCGCATACCATCAGAGAGAGCTCACAACCGCTATTAAGCGTGCAAGAGCAATCGCTATTTTACCTTACTCCGCTGACTAATTTCCGTTTGCGGCAAGTGTAAAGAAATTGCCGAGACTTAGAATTTTAAGTCTCGGTTTTTTTCTGCTCAAACGGGAGAACTTAAATTAAGAAAAAAATCAAAAGCCAAAAAAGGCTTGACTTGCCTGTTTTTCTATAGTAAAATGGCTCTTTGTGAATATACATATATAAAAACAAAAAATGAAGAAAGGGTGACGGTCTAAATGAATATCTCTGCGGCACTTGCAGGTTTTTTAAATCTTGCTTCAGACAATCTCATTTATGTCATCATCATGTTCCTTATCGGTCTCTTTTTAATCGTTAAGGGCGGCGACGTTTTCGTGGACGCTGCAACTTGGATTGCAGAAGCCACAGGTATTCCGAAATTCATTATTGGCGCTACAATTGTTAGCTTTGCAACAACTCTTCCCGAACTTTTGGTTTCCTCTATTGCGGCAACAAAAGGTCAGGCGGATATGGCAATCGGCAATGCGGTCGGCTCCGTTACGGCGAATGTTGGCCTTATTATGAGTATTTCCGTTATGTGCATGCCCGCCGTGGTTAAGCGTAAGGAAATCGCTGTAAAAGGCACACTCATGATTTTAGCAGTAGCTTGCCTTTTCGCTTTCTCCTCTAACCTTTCTCTCAACCTTTGGCAGAGCGTCATTATGATTGCGATTTTCGCCGTATTTATGGTAGAAAACTTAATCAGTGGCAAAAAATCCATGGGCATCACCGAAGAAGACAGAGGCCCCAAAGCCACCGGCAAAGATGTTGCTATTAACGTTGTAAAATTCTTGATCGGCGCAGCAGCGATTGCTGTTGGTGCTGACCTTCTCGTAGATGACGGTACCATTCTTGCTACCAAGATGGGTGTTTCCGAAGCGATTATCGGTGTTACCATTATTGCAATCGGCACTTCTCTTCCCGAGCTTGTTACCACCATTACCGCTATTGTGAAAAAGCAGTCCGATCTTTCCATCGGTAATATTATCGGCGCAAACATCATCGACCTTACGATGATTCTTCCGATTTGTGCATTTATTTCCGGCGGCGCATTACCCGTTGGCAAACAGTCCGCTTATTTGGATATGCCGATTTGTCTCGTGGTAATCGCGATTGCAATTATTCCGACCCTCATTCAGAAGAAGCTCAGCCGTTGGCAGGGCGCTTTAATGGTTTGCATTTACATTGGCTACGTAGCCGTTCTTGTGACCAATTCTTCTATGGGTTATTTACCATTTTAAACAAAAAGCGACGGTTTTTACCGCCGCTTTTTTTTGAGGTTTTCGCAAAAAATTCATGCAAAGATTGTTGAAATTAGTACCTCAATATGTTAAAATTTTATGTTGAAAAAGTAAAGTATTTTGAAAGGCCGGTGAATCATAATGAAAGCATATTTAATGCTTCTCGACGGTTCTGTGTTTGAAGGAACCGCACACGGAGATTTTAAAGAGACCGTTTGTGAGATTGCCTATAATACCGCAATGGCTGGGTATGTAGAAGCGCTGACCGATCCTGCCAACATGGGGCAGGGTATGCTGATGAGCTATCCATTAATCGGCGGTGCAGGAATTTGTAAAGAGGATTTTGAGAGCGACAGCGTAAAGGCGGCGGCTCTCTTGGTACATGAGCTTTGCTCTGCACCCTCCAACTTCAGAAGTGAAGGCACTTTAGAAGAACTCTTAAAGGAATACGGTGTACCGTGCATCTCGGATTTAGACACGAGAGCGATTGTTCGCCACTTAGGTAAGAACGGCGCAATGAAGGGTATTTTAACCGCAGATATTTCCGATAAAGAAGCCCTCTTAAAGAAAGTAAAAGAAACCGAAGTTGTACCGAGCTTAAAAGAAGCTTCTTTAAAGGAAGTTACTGTATTCGGTGCAGAAAATCAAGGTGCAAGCGTTGCGTTCTTCGACTTCGGCACACAGAAGAGCGTCATCGACCAGTTCGTTGCACGTGATTGCAAAGTAACGGTTTATCCGGCAGACACCAAAGCAGAAGAAATTTTAAAGGCAAATCCGCAGGTCATCTTCCTTTCCGAAGGCCCCGGCAATCCGAATGATTACACCGCGCAGGTAGAAGCCGTAAAGGTTCTCAAAGAAAGCGGCATCCCGATGCTTGCTGTCGGCCTCGGTCATGAGCTCCTCGCACTCGCTGAGGGCGCTAAAGTAGAAAAAATGCACACCGGCCACCACGGCAGCAACTACCCCGTATCCGTGCCGCATCTCGGCAAGGCATTCTTAACCGTGCAGAATCACAGCTATGCGGTTTTGGAAGAAAATCTTCCTGAGAGCATCGAAATTATGGCAAACAACGTCAACGACGGCAGTGTAGAAGCGATGCGTCTTAAAAATAAGCCGATCATTTCCGTTCAGTTCCATCCGGCTGCAAAGGTTGGCCCGCAAAGCACAGACTTTATTTACGATGAAATTTTAGCACTTGCAAAGGAGGCAAAATAATGCGCGATCAGAGTATCAAAAAAGTAATGGTATTAGGCTCCGGTCCCATTATTATCGGACAGGCTGCTGAATTCGACTACGCCGGCACCCAGGCTTGCCGTTCCTTAAAAGAAGAAGGCATTGAGGTTGTACTTGTAAACTCTAACCCCGCAACCATCATGACCGACGGCGACATTGCAGACAAGGTTTATATTGAACCCTTAACCGTGCCGACCGTTACCAAAATTATTGAAAAAGAAAAACCCGACTCCGTGCTCCCGACCCTTGGCGGTCAGACCGGCTTGAACCTCGCTATGGAGCTTGACGAGCTTGGCGTTTTAAAGGCAAATAACGTTCGCTTAATCGGTATCAATGCGGCTTCCATTAAAAAAGCGGAAGACAGACAGGAATTTAAAGATACCATGGAAAAAATCGGCGAGCCCTGCATCGAGTCCTTGGTTGTACACGATGTAGAATCCGCTGTAGATTTCTCCGCTAAAATCGGTTATCCAGTTATCGTTCGTCCGGCATTCACCTTGGGCGGCACCGGCGGCGGTATTGCTTATGATGAAGAAGAGCTTCGCGAAATCTGTGCAAACGGTCTTCGTCTTTCCCGCGTAACCGAAGTTTTGATTGAAAAATGTATCTCCGGCTGGAAAGAAATCGAGTTTGAAGTTATGCGTGACTCCAACGGTAACTGCATTACCGTTTGCAGCATGGAAAACCTTGACCCGGTTGGTATCCACACCGGCGACTCTATCGTTGTTGCACCGACCCAGACTCTTATGAACAAAGAGTATCAGATGCTTCGTGCAGCAGCTCTTAATATCATTGAAGAATTAGACATCGAAGGCGGCTGTAACGTACAGTTTGCATTAGAGCCCAATTCCTTCCAGTATGCGGTTATCGAGGTTAACCCCAGAGTTTCCCGTTCTTCTGCACTCGCTTCCAAGGCAACCGGTTTCCCGATTGCTCGTGTTGCCGCAAAGATTGCACTTGGTCTTACACTTGACGAAATCCGCAATGCAGTTACCGGTAAGACTTACGCTTACTTCGAGCCGACCATTGACTACTGCGTAGTTAAGTTCCCGAAGTGGCCCTTCGATAAGTTCGTTACCGCAAAGCGTACCCTTGGTACACAGATGAAGGCAACCGGCGAAGTTATGGCGATTGCTAGAACCTTTGAATCCGCTTTGCAGAAGGCGATGCACTCCTTAGAGGAAAACAGAAAGAGCCTTCTTCACGATGACTTCCTTGCACTTTCCGATAAGGAATTAGAAGAAATCATTCACGTAGCCGACAACACCCGTATTTATGCGGTTGCCGCTGCTATTTATAACGAAATGCCGCTTGAAAAGATTTACGACATCACAAAGATTGATATGTGGTTCCTTTCCAAGATTAAGCGCATTGTCGATATGGAAAAGCTTCTTATGACCGGTCGTTGCGATGCAGAAACCCTCTTAGAAGCTAAGAAATTAGGCTTCACCGATGATGTTATCGCAAAGAATATCGGCACAACCGAAAATGCGATTCGTCATCTTCGTATGATTTGGAATATTAAACCGGGCTTCTCCCTCGTAGATACCTGCGCCGCAGAGTTCTCCGCACAGACCCCGTATTACTATTCCGATTACGGCATCGAAAACGAAGTCGATACCACACATCGTAAAAAGAAAATCATGGTTCTCGGTTCCGGCCCGATTCGTATCGGTCAGGGCGTTGAATTTGACTACTGCTCCGTACACTCTGTTTGGGCATTAAAGCAGGCAGGCTGCGAAGCTATCATCGTCAACAACAACCCCGAAACCGTTTCCACCGACTTCGACGTTTCCGACAAGCTTTACTTTGAACCGCTTACCCCCGAATATGTCACCAACATTGTCGACATGGAACAGCCCGACGGCGCAATCGTTCAGTTCGGCGGTCAGACAGCGATTAAATTAACCAAGACCCTCCACGATTTGGGCGTAAATATTTTAGGTACCGATGCAGACCACGTAGACGCCGCAGAAGACAGAGAGCGTTTCGACGAAATCCTCGAATACTGCGACATCGCTCGTCCGAAAGGTCAAACCGTTTTCACCACCTCTGAAGCTTTGGTTGCCGCGCATAGCCTCGGCTATCCTGTTTTGGTTCGTCCCAGCTACGTTTTGGGCGGTCAGGGCATGCAGATTGCCGCAAGCGACGAGGACATCATGGAGTTCATGGATTTAATCACCAGAACCATCCCCGACCTCTCCGAGCATCCCGTACTCATTGATAAATATTTAATGGGTCAGGAAGTAGAAGTTGACGCTATTTGCGACGGCAAGGACGTTTTGATTCCGGGTATCATGGAGCATATCGATCGTGCAGGTATTCACTCCGGCGACTCCATTTCCGTATATCCCACCGTATCTCTTTCCGATGCAGTGCAAAAGACCATCGTCGATTACACTATGCGTTTGGCTTCCGCACTCCACGTTATCGGTATGATGAACATTCAGTTCATCGTGCTCAACGAAAAGGTTTATATCATCGAAGTAAACCCGCGTTCTTCCAGAACTGTTCCTTACATCAGTAAGGTTACCGGTATTCCGGCAATTTCTCTTGCAACCCGCACCATGCTTGGCGAAAAGCTGGCAGACATGGGCTTTGGCACCGGTCTTTACAAGCAGAGCGGCTACTATGCAATTAAGCTTCCGGTATTCTCCTTTGAAAAGATTATCGACGCTGACCCGTACTTAGGTCCGGAAATGAAATCCACCGGCGAAGTGCTCGGTATCTCCAAGGACTTCAACGAAGCGCTCTTAAAGGCATTCGACGGCGGCGGTGTAAGCCTTCCGAAGGACGGCAAGATTATCATAACCGTTCGCGACAAGGATAAGGCTGAAATCTGCGAAATGCTCAAAGAGTTCAAGGATTCCGACTTCAAGTTCTATGCAACCCCCGGCACCAGAAAGGCGCTTCTTGAGGCAGGCTTTGAAGATGTGAAACCGGTTAACCCGATTACCGGCGACAGCCCGAATATCATGGACATGCTCCATGCAGGCGATGTTTCCCTCATCATCAACACACCGACCCATGGTCGTGTGCCGAGCCGTGACGGCTTCAAGCTTCGCCGCATGTCCGTAGAGAGCGGCACTTCCTGCCTTACCTCTCTCGACGCTGCAAAAGCACTTATGCAAAGTACCTTCATCGTACCGAGCGACAAGATGTCTCTCACTGATATTGCAAAATTAAAGGTGCAGAAATAAGTTCTAAAGAGCAGACTGCTTTGCGGCAGTCTGCTTTTTTGTTTTCTGCGTGCTTTTGTAAATTAAAAAATTGTTTTGTGAATTTGCCATTTTGTAAAGTATATATGCTTTACAAAATGTGCGTTTAAGAAAGAAGGGAAACCGTATGACTATCGTTTGGATTTTGCTGGGCATCGTTGTCGCAGTGGCCTTATTGCTTTTAATTTTTGCAAAAGTTGTAGAGAATTTTGCGTTCGGCAAGCGAGAAGAGGGGAATCCCTATTTGCGGTATTTTACCGCCGAGGATTTTGAGGGCTTACAGGCAAAGCCCGTCGAATTCCCCAATGCCGAGGGCGATACACTGCGCGGAAACCTTTATTTTAAAGGAAATATAGAAGATAAAAAAGCTCTGCTCGTGTTTGTGCATGGCATGGGTGGCGGGCATTTAAGTTATACCACAGAGCTGAATTTCTTTGCGGAGCAGGGCTATTTAGTGCTCGCTTATGATAATACAGGCACCATGGCATCCGAGGGTAAATCTCTCAAAAGCATGACACACAGCATTTCCGATTTGCGTGCGGCATTTCGATTTGTAAAGGAAAACAGCCTTACAAAATCCTTGCCTGTTTTGCTTGTTGGTCACTCTTGGGGTGCTTATACGGTTTGCCGTGTTTTGCAGTATGCACCCGAAGTTAAGGGCGTTGTGGCGTTCTCTGCGCCCGAAAATCAGCCCCAGCTTTTCTGTGACCAAGTCAAACAGCAAGCCGGACTTTCCGTGCCTTTCTTAAAACCATTTTTTGCTTTTTGGGAACGGCTTGGTGCTGATAAAAAGGCTACGCAAAATACCTCTGCGGCGCTTTTACAAACGGATGTTCCCGTGCTTCTCTTTCACGGCGAAGCCGACCCGGTTGTGCCGCTTTCCAATGCAGCGGTTTCTAATCCTGCGCTATGCGAAAAAGGCAATGTTGAAATCGAGGTTTACCCCGACAAACAGCACAACGTCTATGCCACACGTGAGGCGGAGCAGTATATCGCCGATAGCTTCGGAAAGCTCACCACTCTTTTAAAAGAAAAGAAAACAGACGAAGCGAAAGCGTTTTCCGAGTCTTTGGATTTTCGCAAAATGTGCGAAGAGGATGCCGAGGTTATGGAAAGAACGGCAGACTTTTTAAAAGCTTGCTTAGAAAAATAAAATCCTTTAGAAAACCTCACCCAATGGGCGGGGCTTTTCTTTTGCCACAAAGTGCACAAAGCCCTAAAAATTCGCATAGAATGGAATACTCCCCGAGTGAGAGCCTTCGGGTTTTCACAAAAATTTCTAAAAAATGTTTATGAAAGAGATTTGATGGGAAAACTAGCCTTAGACATCAAATTTTCTTTTGGAGCGTGATGCACATGCAAGTTCGGCGCGGGGATATTTATTATGCGGATTTGAGTCCTGTGGTCGGCTCGGAGCAAGGCGGTATGCGTCCTGTTCTGATTGTTCAAAACGATGTGGGCAATAAATACAGCCCAACCGTCATCGCGGCGGCAATCACCAGTCAGAAATTCAAAAATCAACTGCCAACGCATATCAAAGTGCATGCAGACCATTGCGGCTTGCAAAAAGATTCTATTGTTCTTTTGGAACAAGTTCGGACTCTCGATAAAAAGCGTCTCAAAGAGCGCATGGGAAACTTACCGCAAAATGAAATGGAAAAAATCAACAGAGCTATATCTGTCTCTTTCGGTTTACCCGCAGAAAATTAAAGAAAAAGCTGTCTCCCGATAGGTGGAGGCAGCTTTTTTATTTGAAAAATTTTGGCAGGAACATAATTTCTATTTTCTATGGCAAACTAATAAAAAAGAGAAAGGAGAATTCAAATGTCGAATTTAACCACCGAAGAATTAAAAGGACTTTCGGAAACCTTAGGGGCGGAAAAGGTTTTAATCCAAAAATACAAAAACTATGCCAAGATGACCGCTGACCCGACCATTCGAGCTATGTGTGAGCAGTTGGCCGGTCAGCACATGAATCATTACGACACGTTAATGATGAATTTTCAGTAAAGGAGCAAGCTATGGCAAACGATCAAAATTTAGCCCTTTGTGACCAGGAGATTTTAGAGGATATTCTCTCCTCACAAAAGCACGCGACTGCAATGTATAACACGTATTCCGGCGAATGCAAAAACACCACCTTGCAGGGTGATATGCTCAATATTCTGCGCGATGAGCATAACATGCAGTATAGCGTGTTCCAGGAAATGGAAAAACGCGGCTGGTATAAAACCGAGCAGGCAGAGCAAACCAAGGTGGATGAAGCCAAAACTAAATTCGAAAATATAAAGAGCGATTTTTAAATTCGCGTTACGAAAAAATTGCAAAACGCCCCGCCTTATGGTAAAATGATGCCAAAAGGGGAGGCGTTTTTCTTATGAATATCCGAAAAGCCCAAGAAAAAGACATTAAAACTATGGAAAAAATCTGTATTGAGACAGCTCCGCCTGCTTTGCAAAAGGATGAACGGACAAGGGAAATCACTTTACAGACCTACCATAAATTTTACACCAGAGCTTCCCTCGAGAACTGCTTTGTTGCCGTTAACGAACAGGATGAAGCGGTGGGGTATATCCTTTGCGCGCCCGATTATGAAACCTATCTTGCTGAATTCAGACAGACGGAATTACGAAAAATCTTTCGTTTGCATCCCTTAAAAGGCATTTATGCCTATGGCGAGTCGTTAACGCAAAAGCCCTATGCGAAAGCCTTTCCGGCGCATTTGCACATTGATATTTTAGAGCCTTATCACAGAATGGGGCTCGGTACAGCGCTTATGGAGGCTTTGAAAGCACATTTAAAAGAGCAGCACTGTAAAGGCATATTCCTTTCCGTTGGAAAAGCGAATACAGGGGCAGTAGCTTTCTATCAATCGCAGAATTTTAAAATTTTAAAGACAATCGGCGGCGCACATTTGATGGGCTGTTCTCTCTGAAATGAGGAATTGCCGCGATTAAACCGCAAAAAACGGGATACCCTATAAAGAGTATCCCGTTTTATTTTTCTGCTTTGGTATTTTCTTTTGTTTATTTCTTCTTGCCGCGGATTTTACCGAGTGCCCAGTCCAAGAGAAAGAGCAAATAGCCAATCGACAGGAAGCCGATGGCAATGCACACCACGGTTAAAATCACCTTGTTCGTGCCGTTGACTGCTTCATCTAAGAAAAGGTAGGGGTAGGCGCTTTTGGTTTTGCCGAAGTGGAATACCAAAGAGCCGAACTTGGCGCGAAGCAAAAGGAAGATGCCGTAAAGCGCAGGAAAAATAAGACCCGCCGGCGGATAAAGGGCTTTATACTGCCCCTTCGGTACAAATAAAAGATAGTCGAGCAGAACCAAAATCGGGAACAGATAATAGGCTAAGAAGTGCAGAGCACCGCTCGAATACATGCCGTATTGCAGGTCACCTGTCGAAGCAATGGCACCGCTACCCGAAAGAAAGGGAACGGCAATGCCTGCCGCGAAAATGCTGACCATAACAGCACCCTTTAAGAGCGGATGTTCCTTGCCCTTCTGGGTGCAGACAAGATAAAAGAAATAGAAAAAGCCGAGAAAATAAACTAAGGGCGTAAAATAGCAAAGCATACGCTTTACGCCTGTGCTCGTGCCAAGGTTCATAAACTGCAAAAAGAGTGAAAATTCGCAGACACAAAGCACACAAAGTCTAAAAAAGGTGCGGAAAGAATTGCTTTTCAGATACATGGGAAAAATCTCCTTCAAAAATCTTCTAATATGATAGCATTTTTTAAGGGAATTCGCAATTCTTTTTGCAAAACGATTGAAATATTCACAATTAGAATTTATAATAAAATTATAAGAGGTCTAGAAAAGACTTCTGATTTTTAAGAAAGCGGTGATCCCAATGGCAGAACTTAAAGGCTCTCAAACCGAAAAGAATTTATTGGCAGCATTTGCCGGTGAAGCTCAGGCACACACCAAGTATCAGTATTTTGCTTCTAAAGCAAAGAAAGACGGCTATGTGCAGATTGCAAATCTCTTTGAAGAAACAGCAAAGAACGAAAAAGAGCATGCAAAGATTTGGTTTAAACTCTTAAACGGCGGTATGCCCTCTACAGAAGAAAATCTGAAGGCGGCGGCAGACGGCGAAAATTACGAGTGGACCGATATGTATGCTGACTTTGCAAAAACCGCCAGAGAAGAAGGACTTAACGAAATTGCCGTGCTTTTTGAAGGCGTAGCAGCCATCGAAAAAGAACACGAAGAGCGTTACAGAAAGCTTCTTTCCAATATTGAAGAAGGCTTGGTATTCTCGAGAGACGGCGATTGCATTTGGCAGTGCTCGAACTGTGGTCATATCGTTATCGGCAAAAATGCACCCGAGATTTGCCCCGTGTGCAGCCACCCGAAATCCTATTTCCAGATTAAAGCCGAAAATTATTAAAATGCAGTAAGGCGAGCATTCTTATAGCAAAATAGGCTTGCACGGCTTGCGGCTATGTTTCGGAGGGCGAAGCGCTCCCCGAGGACTTCGAATGTCCGCTTTGCGGCGTCGACGCCGACCAGTTTGAAAAGACTGGAGAATAAATAAAAAAACGGACTGCCGAAAAGCGGTCCGTTTTTCTTTTGGAAAGCATATAAAATACGTCAAAGCATAACATAAAGAAGTGCGAGGAGTAGCGCTTCGTTTTGTCCGTTGGCTTTTAAAACCAGTAAGAGCACAAAAAGCAGAGCTTCATCCGGCTCATTTAAAATGGTATCTATGAGATTCGATTTGGTCTCCTTGGCTTTCTTTTCCTGTTCTTTTTTGTTGTGCGGTGCAAAGTAACTCTGAAAGCTTGGGTAAACTAAGTCCTTACCCTCGGGCAAATTCAAAGGCATCGAAATTCTACCCGGCTTTTGCGCTTCTTCTGCCATTTTCTCCTTTTTCGGCGTACAGCAGTCGGAGGAGGAGAATCTCACGGCGGCTTTCTTTTCCTCTGCATTATTTTGAATCAGCTCTCTGGAGCGCGCCTGCATATGCTGTACGCGCCGCAGTGCTTTTTCCTGCATTTCTTGAAGTTCGTCAAAGCTGTAATCCTGCATCTCAAAGCATTCCTTTCAAAAGCGGTAAAGCATCCATAACGTGTAAAAAACGCAGGGCTTCTTCAATTTTTTGCTGTCGTTCTTTAGAAAGGAGCGGCTGTAGGCTCTTTAAGAATCTGGTTACGTCATTTTCCTCATTTTGAATCTGAGAGAGCGAAGAAAGTGCACGCAGGAGCGAAGCATTTTCGCTTGAGATTTCGGGCAGAGAGATTTTTTCCTGTGGTGCACTCGGCGCGGACTCCTGTGGCTTAGTTAAAAGATTTTTTGCAACCGCCTGCAAGCGAGACAAATCCTCGGGGGAAAGTCCCGAAAGCAGTTCGTTTAAATTATCCATAGTATCGCCTCCATATACCGTAAAATTGCCCTTTCGATTTTGCGGCACGCATGAGTTAACGGTTTTCCAGCAGCTTCTTTAAAAGGGCTTGCGCTTCGGGGGTGTTTAAAAGATTTTGGACGGCTTGCGGGTCGCGAAGAATCCGTTCTAATTCTTCTGTCTTGGCAGGATTTAATTTCTGCATGAGATAGTCTTCCATTTCCTTTACATTCCGTTTTTGCTTCAGTTCAAAAATCAGATTATCTGTTTGATCATTTCGATTTTGCATTGCAAACACCTCACCGGTTTGATATAATTATTATATAGTATGCGAAAGAGGGTGCTTCTATGACCAGACTTTTGGTCGTTTCGGATTCCCACGGCGATATTCCGTCGTTGATGCGTGCCGTAGAGCTGCACAGGGAAGCGGATGCCGTATTCTTTTTGGGAGACGGTCAGCATGATTTCCTTTCGGAGTGTGTGTCCCGCTTTTTAACCGATAAAAAGGTGACCGCCGTTCGAGGAAATTGCGATATGTATTCCGAGCTTCCGGCGGAGGAATTGGTGCCACTGGCGGGGCATCGTATTTTAGCCCTCCATGGGCATACCCGAGGTGCGAAGTATGGGCTTGGCGCTATGCAGACGGCGGCAGAGGAAGAATATAATGCCGATATTGTTCTGTATGGGCACACCCACAACCAGAGACACGATTATGTAAACGGGATACATTATCTTTGCCCCGGCACGATTCACAGAGGCGAATATGCCATGGTAGATATTACCGATAAGGGCGAAGTGTGCTGTATTACAGCGAAGTTATAAAACGGAGGCAAAAATCATGACTTTATTAGAGAATGTACGTGTAGTATTAGAGAACAGTATACAAGACGCCGACGTCCTTGTGGCGGACGGCAAAATCCAAACCATTGGCAAGGACTTAAAAGCACCCGAGGGCGCAGAGGTCATTGACGGCAAGGGCAGATACCTTGCTCCCGGCTTCATGGATTTGCACGTTCACGGTGGCGGCGGATATTCCGCGATGGGCGGTAAGGATGCCGTTCTGAAAATGTGCCGCGCCCATGCTCAGTATGGTACAACCTCCATTTTGCCGACCACTTTGGCGGCACCGATTGCTCAACTCAAAACCGCGATTGATGGCATCCGCGAAGCACAGGCAGAGGCAAAGGATGTTAACATTTTAGGCGCACACTTGGAAGGGCCCTTCCTTTCTCCGAATATGTGCGGCGCGCAAAGCCCCGAAAATATCTTAGTGCCCGATGAATGGGATTATGAAGATTTGCTTTCCTATTGGGACGGCATTAAAATTGTTGGTGCGGCACCCGAAACTAAGGGCGGCATGGCGCTCGGCAGAGCGATTCAGGCACACGGCATGATTGCTTCTGTAGCCCATTCCAGCGGCGATTATGATGTCGCAGAGGAAGCTTTTAAAAACGGTTATTCCGATGTTACACACCTTTATAATGCTTGCACCTCCTGCCATAAAATCGGCGTATTCCGCTATGCCGGTACGGTGGAAGCGGCGCTCGTGAATGACAATGTCACCACCCAGATTATTGCGGATTTGCGCCACCAGCCCGTGGGCGTTTTAAAGCTCACTTATAAGTGCAAGGGCGCAGACAAAATGTATTTGATTACCGACGGTCTTGAATATGCCGCGCTCGAAATGGAAGAGGGTCAAACCTTCATGCAGGAAAACGGCATGGCAGTTGTCTATGAAGATGGCGTTATGAAGCTTGCCGACCGCTCCTGTCTTGCCGGCTCTGTTGCGACCTGCGACAAGCTCGTGCACAACATGTATAAGGAAGTGGGCTTGCCGCTCCCGATTGCCGTAAAAATGGCAACCGCAACCCCCGCAAACGTCATCGGTCTTGGGGACAGAAAGGGTAAAATCCAGGAAGGCTATGACGCAGACCTCATACTCTTCGATGAAGATGTAAAGGTCAGCTTCGTTATGGTCGGTGGCGAAATCATCAAAAACGCATAATGTAAAAGGAAAAGTAGAGAAGCTACGGTACAGAATTTGTGCCGTAGCTTTTTTATTTTGCTGGAAGATATTAAAAAATTGCGTGAATGCCGAGGAAAAGAAGATGCACCAAAAAGCAGGAAAAGAGACCGCACACAGTCGGAATGAGGAAGGAAAGTGCCGTCCATTTAAAGGACTTGGTTTCCTTTTGAATCGTTAAAAGTGTTGTGGAGCACGGCCAGTGCATGAGGGCAAAGAGCATTACACAAATGGCGGTTTCGATTGTCCAGCCGTTGCCGATTAAAAGGGCATGTAGTTGGGTGAGGGAATCGAATTCGAGCAGACTTCCCGCGGAAAGATAAGCCATAATGATAATGGGGAAGACAATTTCATTGGCAGGCAGTCCCAAAATAAAGGCAAGCAAAATGACACCGTCTAAGCCAAGCCAATGCGCGAAAGGATCTAAAAAAGCGGCACAGTGTGCCAGCAGGGTTTCGCCACCGTAAGAGAGGTTGGAAAGAAGCCAAATGAGAATACCGGCAGGCGCGGCAACCGCCACGGCGCGACCTAAGACAAACAACGTGCGGTCAAAAATCGAGCGCACAATCACCTTGCCGATTTGTGGCTTTCGGTAGGGTGGCAGCTCCAAGGTGAAGGAGGAGGGTATGCCCTTTAAAATCGTTTTGGAAAGGATTTTCGAAACAAGCTGAGTCACAAGCACCGAAAAAACAATCGTCAGCGTTAACAGAACACTGGAAGCGAGCGAAGCGGAAAAGCCGCTCGAAGCGCCCAAAAAGAACATGGTAATAATGGAAATTAAAATCGGGAAACGGCCGTTGCAGGGAACAAGACTGTTCGTAAGCACAGCAATCAGACGTTCTCGTGGGCTGTCGATGATGCGGCAACCTGTCACGCCGACCGCGTTACAGCCGAAGCCCATGCACATGGTTAAGGACTGCTTGCCGCAGGTACCGGCTTTGCGGAATTGATGGTCTAAATTAAACGCCACGCGCGGCAGATAACCCAAATCTTCGAGCAGGGTAAACATCGGGAAAAAGATAGCCATGGGCGGCAACATAACTGCTACAACCCAAGAGAGCACACGCCAAAGTCCAAAGACCAAAAGCTCCCGAAGCCAAGGCGAAACGCCGCAATAGGTGAAGAAAGCAAGCAGTTTTTCTTCCATGCCAAACAAGAGATTGGAAAGCATCTCCGAGGGGTAATTCGCGCCGACAATGGTAATCCAAAAGACCAAAAGCAAGAGTAAAAGCATCACGGGAATCCCCACGGTTTTGCTCATGAAAATGCGGTCAGCCGTGCGCGAAAAATCTTTCTTTTTTGTGGGGGCTTCGGTCACGATACCTTTCATAAAACTTTCTGCCGCACGCACCAGTGCTTCGCCCATGTCTTCACGCAGCTGTTCTTTGGAAATGCCCGCTTTGTTTAATGCTGTTTCAACTTCTAAAAGGGCTTTTTGCACGTTTTCGGCTTCGGCAAGCGCAACACCGGAAAAGGAAAGCAGAGTTTTTTCGGCTTCCTTGGCATTTTTGAGCATCTGTAAGGCGAGGGCGCGCGGCGAAAGCGGTAAATCGGGAAGCGATTCCAAGGCGTTTTCCAATATGCCCACCGCGTGCTCAATTACTTCGGGATAAGGAATTCTCGTGGCAGAGGGGTTGGGCGCTTTTGCGAGGTGCGCGAGGGTGTCCTTTAATTCACTAAGACCCTTTTTGCTCCTTGCCGCCATGGGAATCACGGGCAGAGAAAGCCGCTTCGAGAGTAAATCCAAATCTAGCGAAAGCCCCTTGTGTTTTGCTTCGTCCATGAGATTCACACAAACTACCGTGTTCGGCGTCAGCTCGGCAATCTGTAAAACAAGGTGGAGATTTCGAAGCAAGCAGGTGGCATCACATACCACCGCTACGGCGTCGCTTTCCAAAGAAAAGAGAAAATCATCGGCGTGCTTTTCCTCTTCGGAATGTGCCGAAAGCGAATAAGTACCCGGCAAATCGACTAATGTATAGGCTTTGTTTTGGTAAGTATAACTGCCGAAGGCGTTGGAAACCGTTTTGCCGGGCCAGTTTCCTGTGTGCTGATGCATGCCCGTGAGCGCGTTGAATACGGTGCTTTTGCCGACATTGGGATTGCCCGCGAGTGCCACGACAAAGGCATCCTTTTGCGGCTCATTTTTCTTCTTTTTAACCATTCGATTTCTCCTTTTCTAAGGTGATATAGGCGGCATCGCAGTCCCGAATCGCAATGGATGCGCCGCGAATTTCATAAACGCAAATATCGCGCGAATAGCTTTGTGCTGTGCAAAGCACCGTAGTTTTCGGAATCAGTCCCAAATCCAAAAAGCGTTCTTTCATTGCCGACGGCGCAAAAATATCTGCCACAATACCGCTTTCTCCCGGGGACAGGGAGGCTAAGGTTTTGGCTTTATTCAAAAAAATCCCTCCTAAGCTGTGTTTTTTTTAAGCCCTATCTTCATCTTATGAAAAATCCTCGAAACGGTTCTTTCTTTAGACAAATTTTTTAGGGCTTGTCCGTTACAATCAAAGAAAACGAAAAAGGAGGCAGTTCATGCAAACCGTTATAGAACGAAATGAAGACACGCTGCTCGTCTATCTCAGCGGCGAGCTGGATCACCACAGCGCGGCACATTCGCGTATGCAGATTGACGATGCTATAGCCTGTATGCAGCCCAAAAAAGCTATCTTAGATTTTTCGGGCATCACCTTTATGGATTCCTCGGGCATTGGTCTTGTTATGGGACGCTATAAGCTGCTGAGCACTATGCAGTGCCCGTTAGAGCTTTGCGGTCTTTCGCCCCATGTCTATAAGGTCATGCGCCTTGCAGGACTTGAGCAAATCGCCGTTTTGCAAAAGGCAGGCAGAAAGCCGGAAATGGCAGAACCTAAAAAGGAGGCAGAGGATGAAACCCATTAACGAAATGAAAATGCAAATACAAAGCCTTTCCGTGAATGAGGGCTATGCGCGTGTAGCGGTGGCAGCATTCGCGGCATCGTTAGACCCGACACTGGAGGAACTCAGCGACATTAAAACCGCCGTGAGCGAAGCGGTCACAAACTGTATTGTCCACGGCTACCGCGATTCGTTCGGCATGATTTACATAGCGGTGCGAATTTTTGAAAACGGCAGAATTGAAATTAAAATTCGCGATAAAGGCAGAGGCATTGAAAATATTGAAAAAGCACGTGAGCCGCTCTTTACGACACTCGGCGGCGACAGAGCCGGACTCGGCTTTTCCGTTATGGAAAGCTTTACCGACAAAATGCGCGTGCGCTCCACCCTCGGCAAGGGGACGACGGTGACACTGATTAAAGAAATTAAGGGCAAAAAGAATGCCGACGAGGGATGAGCGGATTTGTGAGAATTTGGGGTTGGTGCACGCGTGCGCGCACCGCTTCGGCAAGAAAGGGATTGATTACGAGGATTTGTTTTCGGCAGGCTGTATCGGTTTAATCAAAGCGGCGGACGGCTTCGACGAAAGCCGCGGCTTTGCGTTTTCCACCTATGCCGTGCCGGCGATTTTGGGTGAAATCAAGCGTCTGTTTCGTGATGACGGCATGGTAAAGGTCAGCCGTTCTTTAAAAGAACAGGCGATGCGTGCCTCGAAAACCCGAGAAGCACTCGAAAAAAGCTTGGGTCGGGAAATCAGCGTAAAAGAGCTGGCGGAGGCACTCGAAATCTCGGAGTTTGAGACCGCCGAGCTTTTAAATGTGATGCAGCCCGTTTCGTCGCTCACGCAAATGGTCGAGGGCGAAGAGGGCAAAGAACGCGACATTCCGACCGAAAACAGTGAGGAGCTTGAAAACCGCTTGGCACTTTCTCAGGCACTCGATACCTTAGAAAGCAAAGAGCGAACGCTGATAGAACTACGCTATTTTAAGGGCATGACCCAAACCAATACGGCGAAAGCTTTGGGCATTTCACAGGTGCAGGTCTCGCGGCTCGAACGAAAAATTCTCCTTACCATGCGACAACGCCTAACCGGATAAAAGGACTTTGCAAAAGAGCAGAGTCCTTTTTTCTTGACTTTTTTTAGAAGTTTTGTATAATAAAATTAACTTTTTGCGGGAGGGGTTTAGGCAAATGGATGTGAAAGAAGCGCAAGAAAGACTTTCTGCAATCGAATCAGACATTTCTCTCGAGAATGTGCAAACGGCAGGGGAGACTGTTTTTATAAAAGATAAACAGAAACAGAGCATTTCTATAAGCGGCGGTGTCTTTTCTGGTGCGCATACAGCGGTTTATCGAAAAGAAGCCTGTAAAGAGAAACTTTCTAAAATCCTGCTCCCAAAAGGGCTAAAGATAGAGCGTGCCTGGGTGGAGCAGACCCCTTATCATATGGCACGTCTGCCGAAAATCTCAAACGATGAAAAAACACAGCGCTATATTTCTCTCAAAGAAGCCGAAGCGATTTTGCAGAACGCGGTGCATCCCGAAACCGCTTATTTGCGCGGCTTGCATTCTGCCGCGTGGGGCGGCAACGCTTATCGTATAGAAAAAACGGAAAACGGCAATCTTCAAAAAATATGGGTTGGCAACAACAATCGCGGCAGGAAACTGCACCGCGACAAGGTGATTTTAGAAAATCTTTTTGAGCTTTTAACCGACCCTTATGAATTTTTCTACGATAACGAAACAGGCGACTTTTATTTTTATGATGTGTGGCAAGACAAATCGAAAATCGAGTTTTCCTTTGCCGCCTGCCAAACACTGTTACAAATTGAAAACAGCGAAGCACCAATCACGATTGAAAATACCGTGTTCGAGCGCTCCGACAACAGTATGTACAAGGGCAAGTGGGAACGGTATCTACGCAGTGACTGGGCATTTTGCGACTGCGCCGCCGTGCAAATTCAAAACAGCTCGAATATAGTTTTTAAAAACTGCGAATTTAAAGACCTTGGCAATACAGCGGTACGCATTTTAGGCGATTGCCGCAAGATTCGCTTTGAAAACTGCTATTTTCATGACAGCCTTTCGAACGGTATCTTGATTTTGGGCGAGCCCGGCAGTACCTACTGCACCTCCTCCTGGGAGGGGAATCATCATATCACCCATATGGAAAGCCCCGAAAAACAGGGCGCAAAAACCGAAGCTTATCCGAAAGAAATTGCAGTTCGAGAGTGCCTTTTCGAGTGGCTTGGGCAAACCGATTTGCAGTCGGCAGGTGTTTGCATAAGCCTTGCTAAAAATGTAACGGTGGAGCACTGCACGGTGCGTCATATGCCGCGAAGCGGTGTGAATATCTGCGAAAATGCATTTGGCGGACATCAGATTTTACATAACGATATTTACGACTGCGTGCGGGAAACCGGCGACCACGGCCCGTTCAACAGCTGGGGCAGAGACCGCTTCTGGTCCTTGAAACGCTACGAAACCACAGGCAAATACGGCAAGCTGAAAAAGCCCTATGCCCTACAGGATATGACAGCGCGCAACGAGCTTGTCGGCAACCGCGTCATAGGCTCCCACGGCTTCGGCATTGATTTAGACGACGGCTCTTCGGGTTATACCATTGAAAACAATCTTTGCATCGGCGTGGGTATTAAGCTTCGTGAGGGCTTCTTGCGCACGGTAAGAAACAATGTTTTGCTTTTTGCGCCGTTTGATTATCACTGCGCCTTTTGGGGCAATGATGATTTAATTGAAAATAATCTCATATACGCCGAAGAACCAATCCGCTGTGTCTTGGAAAATCGCGGCAGTAACGCGATCTTCCGAAATAACTATCATGTTTTTAAAAATGCCAAGGACAGCGAACGCTTTAAAAAGGAAACCACACTCTCTTTAGAAGATATTTTAGCGGGCAATTATGCTTTAGAGGGGATAAAACCCCTTGCCCCATCCTTCGGAAAAACGGGACTCGAAGCTCCCAAACTACCCGATTTTTCGAGCTTTAAAAAGGCAAGAATTTTAAAAACCTTGCATTACACACTTTCTGAGGTGGACTCTGCCGTGCAAACGGCAACGGGTGCTCCCGACACAAAGGGTGTCTTTCTGAAACGAGCTTCCTCGCTTTCGAAAGGCTATCGCAGGGGACTTCGCTCGGGCGATTTACTTTTGACCGCCGACGGAGAAGCACTTACCTTAGAAAATATCCAAAACGTCCTAAAAACCGCAAAGCATTTTACTGTGCTTCGCGCGCAAAACGAAATTCAAATATAAAAGAAAGAGGTTATTTTATGTTACAGCTGATTCCCATGCCCGCCGAAATTCAACACTACAGCGGTGTGTTTTCGATGACGGCCGATACCTCCTATACTGCCGAATCGCATTTTTCGGAAGCCGCCGAATTTTTGGAAAGCTATTTTAAAAAGCTTTTCGGAACAGCGCCCGAAGAAAAGGAAACGGGCGATATAAAATTTTTCTATGCCGAGGATTTGGCAAAAGAAGCCTACCGCCTTTCGATTTCCGCAAACCGCATTCAAATCGAAGCGAGTGCGCCTGCCGGGGCGCTGTATGCCCTGCAAACACTTCGTCAGCTCGGTGATTTTGATTTGCAGGAAAATCCCGAAGAAATCCAAATCCCCTGTGTCGAAATTGCAGATTATCCGCGCTATAGCTGGCGCGGGCAGATGCTCGATTGCTCGCGGCATTTCTTTTCTACAGAAGAAATCAAACGCCTTTTGGATTTGATGCTTTATCATAAGCTCAATGTTTTTCATTGGCATTTGACCGACGATCAAGGCTGGAGAATGGAAAGCAAAAAGTATCCGCTTTTAACCGAAATCGGCTCTAAGCGTAAAAATACACAGCAGACGGGGTGGATGGAACTAAATTATAAGCTCGAAGGCAAACCGCACGAGGGATTTTATACGCAAGAGGAGATTCGCGACATTGTGGCATATGCTGCAAAGCGAGGCATTATGGTTGTACCCGAAATTGATATGCCGGCACACTTTGCCGCCGCCGAAGCCGCTTACCCTTATCTTGCCTGCCGTGAGATGAAAAGCGAAGTATTTTGGTGGTACAGTGGAATCGTTCCGCATACGGAGCTCGGGTATAAAGATGGCTCTTGGAATCGTCCTGCCTGCCTCGGAAAAGAAAGCACCTATACCTTCATTTTCGACATTTTGGATGAGGTTTGTGAACTTTTCCCTGCGCCGTATTTCCATATCGGCGGTGATGAATCGCCCACAGCGGAGTGGAAAAAATGTCCGCACTGTCAAAAGAAGATGCAAGAAGAACACCTCGAAACACCGCGTGAACTCCAAGGCTATTTTACCAACTGCGTGGGAAAATATTTAAAGGCCAAAGGCAAGAGTCTCATTGGTTGGAACGAAGTTTTGGATTCCCCAAACATTGACAGGAGCGTAGTTGGGCAGTATTGGACGAGCAAAAGAAGCAGGGCAGCGGAACGCCACATTAAAAAAGGCGGCAAGTTAATTTTAAGCCGTCACAATGCCTTCTATTTTGACTTTCCACATAGCAAAGTACAGCTCAAAAACACCTATACATTTGACCCGAAAAAGTGCCATATCCAAAAAAGCAGAGAGAATCAAGTATTGGGCGTCGAGGCAGAACTTTGGACGGAATTTGTAGCCGACCGCCGCAAGCTCGATTTTAACCTCTTTCCGCGTATGGGCGCTGTGAGCGAAAATGCGTGGACGCCCAAACAAAAATGCAGCTTCCGAAGCTTTCAAAAACGTTTGCCGCATTATGAAGCGGTCCTCCAAAAGCTTGGGGTCAACTATGCCCCCGAGAAAATTACGTTAAAAAATCATAACGTAAAATATACGCACGCTTTCTATTTTAACAATCCTTACTTAGAAGTGGAAGACGGTGAAGCAGCAAAACGTGGAATAAAATAGTCTCCTTTCGGTTTTACTGGATTTTTTCTTCGAAATATGCTATACTTTTGAAATAATCCATTTCCATCTTTTTGAAAACAGTAGGAGTCTTTTTATGAAAAAGCTTCAAAAGTCCAAACAAGCCATGCTCAAGGTTGCCGCTCTGGCACTGGGTACAACGCTTCTTTTCTCCAGCTGTACGCTTTCGGGTGCAACGGTTGAAAAGCAGAAAATCGGTACCCTCGAGTCGGTCGAAACCACCTACAGCGAGGCAAAGCATCATGCTTTAAATGCAAACAGTTTAGTCTATGTAACCAAAACCGGTTTAATTGAATTATATTTAGATACCGCTTCCTTCGGCGTTTCCGTTCGGGAAGTCAATACAGGCAAGCTCTGGAATGCGCTTCCGACTTCGGATGTTGCGGAAAATAAAGCTGCCGTGTTAGAAGCCACCGTATTAAAGGACGGCAAACGCTATAAGCTCAACACGCAGGACAATTCCGTGGCGTTTGGTTCGGCTTCCTTTAAGCCGAAAGAAGATGGCTTGCTCGTGACCTACGATTTGGCGCTCGACGAAGCAACAGCAAATAGCGCGTTTGAGTCGCTTGCGCCCGATGCACTTTATGTATCTTTAACGGTCAATTACACCTTGACCGACGGCGCCATGTATGTTTCCTTGAACTGCAATGAGATGTTAACGAGCGAAAACTGCACGGTAGAAAGCGTGGAGCTTTTACCTTATTTCGGTGCGACGACGGAAGACAGCGAAAACGATTATATCTTCCTGCCCGACGGCAGTGGTGCGATTTCTTATTTAAAAGCACAGGAAGAGCCTGTGAAAGCTTTTGTACCTTACGGTGCAGATGCGGCGAATCCGCGTGATACGGCAGACAAACAGCCTTCTGTTTTAGCGGCGTTCGGTATGAAATCGGGCGAAAGCGCTTTTTCGGCACTCGTAGAGGGTGGCGATACGATTTCGGAAATTATCACACACAGTAAAACAGAAGAAGAACCGTTTTACAGAGTCGGCACAAAGTTCTTCGTGCAGGATGCGGCGGTCATCGGCAAAGAGGGCAAACAGACCCAGCACCTCGGCAACCGTCATGGCGGAGAAGTCAAGATTTGCTATCGCTTCCTTTCCAATAATAATGCAGGCTATGTGGGTATGGCGACCGCGTGCCGTGAGCTTCTCATGCGCAGAGGTTTGCTTTCCACAAAACCAATCGCACAAGCGGAATATCTGCCCTTCCTTTTAACGGCGCAGGCTTCTGCACCTAAGTCCGTAACCAACGGGGCAAAGATTTTAACCGATTACACAGAACTCGAAGAGCTTTTAGCCTTGATGAAAGCGAAAAGTATTAACCATGTTCTGGTGCGTTATAACGGCGCGCTTGACGGCTCTTTAAAGCAAAAGCAGTTAAAACACAGCGGCCTTTTAGGCGGCCTCGGCAATGAAAAAGAGTTGAAATCTCTGCTCGATTATGTAAAAACGCAGCAGTTCAGTCTCTTCTTGAATGTCGATTTGCTTTCCTTTGCAAAAGTGAATCACGCTGCCAAAAGCTTAACGGGTGACGCGATGCACGTAACGGAGCAAAATCCCTTTGCGGCATACAGCGGTAAGGAAGCCATCGACAAGAAGCTTTTAAGCTTAGATGAAATGACCAAAGACGTGGAAGCCTTTGTGAACGGCGACTACGATTTGGAATTCGGTGGCTATTGCGTGGATGATGCCGGCAGCTTGCTCTACTCCGATTACGGCGATGCTTATAACAGACTCAATGCGGCGGACTTGCTTTCCAAACAGGCCTCCACCCTTTCGGCAGGGCACAAGCTCATGGTCGATACAGGTAATGTCTATATGCTTAAAAATGCCGATGTAATCGCCAATTTGCCGTCTGCCTGCGGCTATAAAGAAACTGCCGCTTATGTTAGTGTACCGTTCTTGCAAATGATTTTCCACGGCACGCTCGACTATGCACATAACGCAATCAATCTTTCGGAAAATCCGGAACAGGCCTTCTTAAAATCTATGGAATACGGTGCAGTACCGTCTTATACCCTGTATTTTAAAAAGACCGAAAACGAAGCACTGGATGCAACCTATCATTATGAGAAACAAATCAGCAAGGCGGCAAAGAATTACGAAAAAGCCAACGAGGCTTTAAAGGATTTGCGTGACGCCCGTATGACAGGGCACGGCAAGGTGCAGGACGGCGTATATTTCACGGAATACAACAACAGCACGCTTTTGTATTTCAATTATAATGAAACACCGGTGACTGTGAACTCTATCACGATTGCGCCTATGTCCTTCCTCAGAATCAACTGATTTTTAAAGTCCCCGCCTTGTGCAGGGACTTTTTTGGATATATTAAAGATAAGGAATCAAGCTATGGAAACATTTTTAGAAAGAACCGAGCGCCTTTTCGGAAAAGAAGAGGTTGAAAAATTAAAACAGGCGAGAGTTGCGGTGTTCGGCATCGGCGGCGTGGGCGGCTATGTGGCTGAGGCGCTTGTGCGTGGCGGCATCGGTGCGATTGATGTGTTCGACCCCGACGAAGTGCACGAAAGCAATTTGAATCGCCAAATTTTAGCCCTGCATTCGACTATGGGGCAGAAAAAGACAGAAGTCTTTAAAGCACGCGCTCTGGATATTAATTCCGAAATTCAGGTGCAGACCCATGAAATGTTCGTCCTGCCCGAAAATGCCGCAGAAATTGATTTTACGGCGTTTCAGTATGTGGTCGATGCGATTGATACCGTAGCCGGAAAACTCGAAATTATTGAGCACTGCAGTGCTCTGGGCGTGCCTGTCATCTCCGCCATGGGAACGGGTAACAAAATGCAGCCTGAGCTGTTAGAGCTTGCCGATATTTACGAAACCTCGGTTTGTCCCTTGGCACGCATTATGCGCCGAGAGCTTCGCAAAAGAAATGTGGAACACTTAAAGGTGGTTTATTCTAAGGAAGAACCGAAAATCGTCAATCCCGAAGGCGTGCGCCAGCCCATCATCGGCAGTAATTCCTTTGTGCCTGCAACGGCAGGACTTTTGATTGCAAGCGCGGTGATTCGAGACCTAATGAAATAAATTTAGATTTTTTTGAAAAATTTTAAAAAAAGTATTGACATTTGGGGTACTTATATATTATAATATCGAAGCTGTAAGAAATACAGCGACATGGCGGCATAGCTTAGTTGGCTAGAGCGTCCGGTTCATACCCGGAAGGTCACAGGTTCAAGTCCCGTTGCCGCTACCAAAAAAGCGGCGAAGCATTCGTCGCCATATGGCCCGGTGGTCAAGCGGTTAAGACACCGCCCTTTCACGGCGGTAACACGAGTTCGATTCTCGTCCGGGTCACCATGATAAAGAGATTCACAAACGTGAGTCTCTTTTTTTATTATAATTTTAAGTCCGCGAGAATCGAACTCGTTCGTCCATCTCACGGCGGTTGCCGCAGGCAGAGCCGTGAGGGACATAAAATAGGAGGCTTGCGAAGCAAGCACAAGGAGCGCGGCGCGCTCCGATTCTCGTCCGGGTCACCATGATAAAGAGATTCACAAACGTGAGTCTCTTTTTTTATTATAATTTTAGTTCGCGAGAATCGAACTCGTTTCGTCTATCTCGCGGCGGTTGCCGCAGGCGGAGCCGTGAGGGACATAAAATAGGAGGCTTGCGAAGCAAGCACAAGGAGCGCAGTGCGCTCCGATTCTCGTCCGGGTCACCACGATAAAGAGATTCACAAACGTGAGTCTCTTTTTTTATTATAATTTTAGTTCGCGAGAATCGAACTCGTTCGTCCATCTCGCGGCGGTTGCCGCAGGCAGAGCCGTGAGGGACATAAAAAGAAAAAGATTAAAATAAAGCATAAAACGGCTACGATTTGCAGATACAATTTTACTGGCAGATAGGGGAGAGCCGAAAATCTCTAGTAAAGTTTTACTGCCGTTAATATTTCACAAAAATAAAAAGAGATGCACAATTTAGTGCATCTCTTTTTTAGTGCTTTTTATGCTTTAGAAAAGACCTGTGATTTCGCCGTCGGCGGTTACGTCGATGTTGTATGCGGCGGGGTTTTTCGGGAGACCGGGCAGGGTCATGATACTGCCGGTTAAGGCTACGATGAAGCCTGCACCTGCGGAAAGCTGAATATCACGCACGGTGAGGGTGTGTCCCTCGGGTTTGCCTAAGCGTGTGGGGTCGTCGGAGAGGGAATACTGCGTCTTGGCAACACAAACAGGGAGCTTGTCTTTGCCGAGTTTTTCAATTTCCGCAATCGCTTTTTTTGCACTCGCTGTAAAGGTTACACCGTCTGCGCGGTAGATTTCCTTTGCGATGATTTCAAGCTTCTCGGGAATGGAAAGGTCTGTGTCATAAAGCGGATGATAGGAGGCGGGCTTTTCTTCGATGGTCTTGATAACCTTCTCTGCCAAATCTACGCCGCCTGCGCCGCCCTTTGCAAAAACATCGCAAAGGGAAACTTCAACGCCCATATCTTCTAAGAAGTTCTGTAAAAATTCGATTTCCTTATCGGTATCTGTGCCGAAACGGTTAATGGCAACCACTACCGGCACACCGTATTTGTGCATGTTTTCAATGTGGGTCTGTAAATTGACAATACCCTTTTGCAGTGCCTCTACGTTTTCTTCGGCGAGGTCTGCTTTCGCTACGCCGCCGTTGTATTTCAATGCGCGAATGGTCGCTACAATGACGATGCAGTCCGGCTCTAAGCCTGCGGCACGGCATTTAATATCGAGGAATTTCTCTGCACCGAGGTCTGCGCCGAAGCCGGCTTCCGTGATGCAGTAATCGGAAAGCTTAATTGCTGTTTTGGTAGCAAGCACGGAGTTGCAGCCGTGCGCGATATTGGCAAAAGGTCCGCCGTGCATGAGTGCCGGTGTGTGCTCGAGCGTCTGCACGAGGTTGGGTTTAACAGCATCCTTTAAAAGTGCTGCCATAGAGCCTACAGCCTTTAAATCTTTGGCGTAAACCGGATTGCCCTCCACGTCGTAAGCCACTAAAATGTTGCCGAGACGAACTTTTAAATCTTCCATAGAGGAGGCGAGACAAAGAATTGCCATAACTTCGCTGGCAACGGTGATGCAGAAATGGTCTTCACGCGGTACACCGTTTACCTTGCCGCCTAAACCGATGACGACATTGCGAAGCATGCGGTCATTCATATCTAAACAACGCTTAATCAGAATACGGCGCACATCAATGCGCAGCTCGTTGCCCTGCTGAATGTGGTTGTCGAGCATGGCGCAAAGCAGATTGTTTGCCGCTGTAATGGCGTGCATATCGCCGGTGAAATGCAGGTTAATATCCTCCATGGGTACAACCTGTGCATAGCCGCCGCCTGCTGCGCCGCCCTTGATGCCGAAAACCGGACCTAAAGACGGTTCGCGAAGTGCAATTACTGCATTTTTGCCGATTTGGTGCATCGCTTCCCCGAGACCGACGGTTACGGTGGTTTTGCCCTCACCTGCAGGGGTGGGGTTGATCGCGGTTACTAAGATGAGCTTGCCGTCCTTGCGGTCTTTAAATTCCTCTAAGAGGGAGAGCGGAAGCTTGGCTTTATATTTGCCGTAAAACTCCAAGCTGTCCGTCGGTACGTGCATCTGTTCTGCAACCTTTTCAATCGGAAGCATAGAAGCTTCCTGTGCAATTTCAATATCCGATTTCATTCTTATCTGCCTCCTAAAAGCTTTTCAATATGTGTTTGTGTCGGCTTTGCCCAAGCATAGCCCTGCATGTAGGCGCCGTTATATTTTTCTTTGGCACCCTCTTTTTCGTCCAGAAAATCATATAAGTCACAGGAGAATTTAGAAACATCTATGCTTCTCCCGTTACGAACATCTAAGAAAATATCCGAAATACCCGCATCGGCAAGTGCTGTGCGCAGGCTCTTTAAAACCTTTCGGAAGAGGGACTGCACAGACTCCTCATATTCTCTTTCGGGCCAAAGCTTGGAAATCGCGTTTTCCGTGCTGACAGAGCCACCGCGACGATCTACGAGAAGCGCCAAAAGCTCTTTCGACTTCGCGCTGGAAAAATGTACAGGCTTGCCGTCTATGAATACGTCAAAATAGCCGAAGGTGTGAATATAAGGCTTCACGCCGTCGCTTTTGGGCTGTAAGCGTTTCGCTTTTTCAATTTCTTTTATGACCATTTCTTCGGAAAACGGCTTCAAAATATAGCCGATGGCATTCACACCGAAGGCATCAAACGCATATTCCTTAAAGCCGGTTAAGAAAACAATCGCAGTATCGGGGGAAATCTCACTGATTTTCTTTGCAAGCTCCAAACCGGACATTACCGGCATTTCAATGTCTAAAAAAGCGAGGTCAACCGGATTCTCTTGCACATAAAGCAAGGCGTTGGCGGGGTTGTTAAAAGCCTTAAAGCTCTTAATTTCCGACAAATCTTTCACGATAAATTCCAGGTCTTCCGTAACCAGACGCTCGTCATCTACGGCAATCATACGCATAATAGAAACACTCCTTCTATAAATTATGCTTTATCTTTGTCTTTTGCTTTGTCTTTCACATTTTGCTGTTGCGGGATTTTTATACATACCTTTGTACCGACATTTGGTTTGCTTTCAATGGTCATATCGGCAGAAAGCATGGATTTAAAACGATAACGAATATTTTGCAGGCCAACGTGGGAACGCCCGTCCTCTTCGGGAAGCGCATCGGGGTCAAAGCCGATGCCGTTGTCCTCTACGCAAATGACATAGAAGCCGTCTTCGCGGTAAGTGGAGAGCTTTACATAACCGCCCTCGGGCTTTTTCGTGACGCCGTGCTTAATGGCATTTTCCACCAGCGGCTGGACGCCGAGAGTGGGCACGCAGAAATCCTCTTCCTGAATATCGTATTCTATCGTTAATTTGTCGGAAAAACGGAGCAACTCAATATTGCAGTAATACTGAATGTGCTGTAATTCCGTTTCAAAAGGAATGGGCTCGGTATGACTGAGACTGTCCATGTTGCCGCGCAGATAATAGGAAAAATCAATAATAGCTTTTTCCGCAGTCTTGGGGTCGCGGCGAATCAAAGATTTAATCGTATTTAAAGCGTTATAAAGGAAATGCGGTTGGATTTGAGAAATCATAACCGACATGTTGGCTTTTTCAAGGGCGCGTTCCAGCTCCTTTGCCTCCTGCGCCGCACGGTAGATTTCGTCGGCACGTCTGGCATGGATGATAATTAAGAACAGCGCAAAAATCGAAAGAGAAAGCGGCATGAACGAGGAGCAAACCATAGGTAATAAACCGTTGGTGTAAATCGCATCCACCGTGATGCCGGAAAGCACAAAGAAATAAGCGAGGGTAAAGAGCCCTGCATTTTTATTGCCTTGCGCGGTACTGAGGCAAAGATGGTTGATGAGGTAAAGGTCCGCAATCGTAGAAACGAGCTGTAAAATAACGAAATAATAATTACTGTAAACCGAATTCGGTAAGAAGGCTACACCGACTGCTACCAAAAGGAAGAGTGAAGAAAGGAAAGCGGTGAATTCCATCGAAAACGAAAGGTTTAGTTCGTCTTTAAAATAAATCAGAGAAACGAGCTTAATGACGAAGGTGCTCGCAAAGGTCAGAAGCGCCATTTTTTCATAACTCAGCCAAAAGAAGGTGGGCTGTGTGACGATAAAGCCTTCTGTGGAAATCATCAAACGTAGAGAGAGAAAGAGGAATAGTAGGGGTAGCCACGATGAAAAATAGCGGCGCTTTGAGAAAAGAACTACAAAGAGCAACACCACCGAAGCATAGAAAATGGTGCCGGCAAAGGCATAGCGCATGGAAATCGCCGCGTTTTGATAGCGGCTTGCCGCATGAAAGCCGGTAATAATCGGTGTTAAATAAAGACCGGAATAATGCTCGGAAGAAACCTCAATCACGAGCTCGTGCCGCTGTGGAGAAAGATTTACCTTTTGGCGCGTAGAGGAGGCACTGGACCAGGATTCCGAATTCGCCTTGGCAAGCGTGCCGCTTTCGGTGACCAAAACGCCGTCTAAATAAATACGGTAGGCACAGGCGAGGTTCGGCACATAAATAGTCAGAGGCATAGTGCTTTCTAAGTTTTCAATATAAGCGCGGTAAGAAGCAATTCCGCCGGTTTTATAGGGCGTGGTTTTCAAAGGGTTTCCGGCATAAGAGGCGGGAACCGGAAAAAGCTCTTTTTTCGGTTCGCTTTTCGGAGGATTCGACTTTAACAAAACGCCGTGATAAAATTCCCAGTCCCCGTGTAAGTAATAACGTTTTCCGCCTACCAGCGGATCGGTATTTTTAAAATCGAACACGCCGTTTTGCGCGATGATTTTATCATTTTTTAGTATGTGATTTCCGATTTGAAAAAAAGAGGTTAGGAGAAGGATAAAGGAAACTAAGAAACACAAAAAGAGAAAATTCGCCTTTTTTTTGGTGCGATTTTGCGATTTCATTTCCCAAATACCCCCCACTTTAAATATTACTTTTATTATAGCGAAAAACGGGGCAGAAAACAAGCGTTTTCTAAGGATTTTAGTTGACAAAAGGGGGAGAAAAAGGGTATAATCAACTACGTATTACAAAGGAAAGTGCGCCGTTTTTACGTGCTTTTCGTTTTAAGGAGATTATAAAGCAATATGGAATGGACAGGCTTAAATGAATTAAGAGAAAAATATTTGTCTTTCTTCGAGAGCAAAGGTCACCTTCGTTTGCCGAGCTTTTCGTTAGTTCCCCAAAACGACAAGAGCCTTTTACTCATCAACTCGGGCATGGCACCGATGAAAAAATACTTCACCGGTGAAATCACACCGCCCAGAAAGAGAGTCACCACTTGTCAGAAGTGCATCCGCACCCCCGACATTGAAAACGTTGGTAAAACCGCACGTCACGGCACCTATTTTGAGATGCTCGGTAACTTCTCCTTCGGCGATTACTTTAAACATGAGGTTATTCCGTGGGCATGGGAGTTCTGCACCAAGGTTATGGAAATGGACCCCGAGCGCCTTTACATCAGCGTATATGAAGACGATGATGAAGCCTATAACATTTGGGTGAACGACATCGGCATTCATCCCGACCACATGGTTCGCTTCGGCAAAGAAGATAACTTCTGGGAGCACGGCGCAGGTCCTTGCGGTCCCTGCTCTGAAATTTACTATGACCGCGGCGAAAAATACGGTTGCGGCAGCCCCGACTGCAAGGTTGGCTGCGAATGCGACCGCTATATCGAATTCTGGAACCTCGTATTCACCCAGTTCGAAAACGACGGCAACAACAACTACACCCCCCTCGATCATCCGAACATTGATACCGGCATGGGTCTTGAAAGACTTGCCTGCATCAGCCAGGATGTAGATAACCTCTTCGAGGTAGACACCGTGCAGAATATCATGAAGCACATTATGCGCATTGCAGGGGTAGAATATCATAAGGATGACAAGGTCGATGTTTCTCTTCGCGTAATCACCGACCATATCCGTTCCACCACTATGATGATCGGCGACGGCGTTATGCCCTCCAACGAAGGCAGAGGCTATGTACTTCGTCGTTTGCTTCGCCGCGCAGCCCGTCACGGTAGATTGCTCGGCATTGACCACACTTTCCTTTCCGATGTTGCAAAGACTGTAATTCAGGAAAATGAAAAGGCTTACCCGAATCTTCGCGAGAAAGAAGATTTCATCTGCAAGGTTATCGAAGCGGAAGAAGAAAGCTTCTCTAAGACCATTGATACCGGTCTTCAGCGCTTAGAAGAAATGCTCGCCAATATGAACGGCACCTGCCTTTCCGGTGAGGATGCGTTCCTGCTTTCCGATACCTACGGCTTCCCGATTGATTTAACCAAGGAACTCTTGGAAGAAAGAAATATGACCGTAGATGAAGACAAGTGGAAAGAGCTTGTTTTAGAGCAGAAGCAGAGAGCTAGAGCCGCCCATAAGGGTGCAGGCGCAGAAGCTTGGGACGGCCCGCAGAGCGCGACCAAGGATATGGACGAAACTGAGTTCACAGGCTATGCTTCTCTCGAGGAAGAAACCGAAATTACAGCCATTATCGCAGAAGGTGCCCTGCAGAGCGGCATCGGCGAAGGCGAAAAGGCTTCCCTTGTTTTAAAGAAAACCCCGTTCTATGCACAGAGCGGTGGTCAGGTCGGCGACACCGGCGTTATCGCAGGCGCAGACTTCACCTTCGTAGTAGAAGATACCGTAAAGACCCCCGAGGGTGTTATTTTACACCACGGCTTTATGAAAAACGGCGCGGCCGTGACCGAAGCAAAGGTCAGCGCAAAGGTAGATGCTGACAGACGTCATGCTATCATGCGCAACCACACCGCGGCACACCTTTTACAGGCAGCACTGCGCAGCACACTCGGCACACACGTCGAGCAGGCAGGTCAGCTTGTCAACGGCGAGCACGTTCGCTTTGACTTCACTCATTTCTCTGCACTCACCGGCGAAGAAATTGCCGCTGTAGAGCAAAAGGTTAACGAAGCTATTTTAGCGGCTATGCCCGTTGTAACCGAGGTTATGCCGATTGAAGAAGCCAAGAAGAGCGGCGCAATGGCACTCTTTGGCGAAAAATACGGCGACATGGTTCGCGTGGTTCGTGCAGGCGATACTTCCATTGAATTCTGTGGCGGTACACACGTAGAAAATACCGGTGCAATCGGTCTCTTCAAGATTGTTTCGGAATCCTCCGTAGCTTCCGGCGTTCGCAGAATCGAAGCAGTTACCGGTCTGAATACTTTACAGTATGTGAATGACCGCAATGCGCTTCTCTTCAATACCGCGGCGGCACTCAGAACCGAAAATCCGAATGAATTACCGCAGAAAGCGGCAGCAACCTTAAATGAAATGCGTGAGCTTTCCCGTGAGCTTGAGAGCCTCAAGGCAGAAATTGCCGCACAGAAGGCAGGCGACCTCTTAAAGGATGCCAAAGATCTCGGCAGTGTGAAGCTTTTGGTTCGTGACCTCGGCGAAGCCATGCCCGATGCACTTCGTTCCATGTGCGACACCGTAAAGGGCAATGACCCCGCTATGGTAGCCGTATTCGCAGGCAAGAATCCCGAAAAGGGCAGTGTAACCCTCGCTTGTGCAGTCGGTAAGGAAGCACAGAAGAGCGGCGCACACGCAGGCAATATTGTTCGTGAAATCGCTAAGCTCACCGGCGGTAACGGCGGCGGCAAGCCCGACAGCGCTATGGCAGGTGTTAAGGATGCGGCAAAGCTTTCCGAAGCGCTTGCAGCAGCCGAAGGCATTGTTTTAGGCTTACTCAAATAAAGGAGAATGAAAAATGGCAGATTGTGTATTTTGTAAAATCATCGCAGGAGATATTCCGTCCAAGAAGCTTTATGAAGATGCGCTTTGCTATGCCTTTTATGACATCAATCCTCAATCCGATACGCACTTCTTAGTTGTTCCGAAAGCACATATTGCTTCGGCAAACGAACTCACCGAAGAAAATGCGGCAGTAGTTGCTCATATCTTCACCGTGATTCCGAAGCTTGCTAAGGAATTGGGCCTCGAAAGCTACCGTGTGATTAACAACTGCGGTGAGGGCGCAGGTCAAACTGTGTTCCACCTGCATTTCCACGTGCTTTCCGGCAAGAACTTAGGCGAAAAACTCGTTTAAAATGAAAAGACCGTTTTTAGTGATTGGCGGCACCATGCTTACGGTGCTTTTTCTCCTAAACGGCGCAGAAATAAGAGCGATGAGCGTTGCCTTTTGGGCAGCGCTTGTCGCTTTTTGCTTTTCTTTATTATTTAAAGATTGCCGCAGGGATAAAACCCTCCCGACGGCCTTCCTTTGCGTGATGCTTTCGGTCTGTCTTTTAGGGATAGCCGAGCATAACGCCACACGAAAAATAAAAACGTTTGCAGACGAAAGCTATATCGTTAGCGGTACACTTTGCGATTTGCCCTATCAGCAAAACGGCAGATATTATTATCCCGTAAAGACGGATTTTATCGAGGGTGAAAAGGTCAAAATAAAGGTACGTTTAGTCTCGAGCGAACCGCTGGATTTAGAACCCCATGACCGTGTGACCGCAAAGCTCCACCTGTTTGCACTCGGCGCAAAGTCGAAAAATCCCTCGGTGCAGACGCAGTATAAGGCAAAAGGTTTTCTTCTCGGGGCAAGCCTCCATGCCGAACAGGCGAGAATTGTAAAAGGGGAGGAAAACTCCCTGTTCAGCTGTATTTTGAATCTGCGCCATAGATTGGCACTCGAGATAGAAAGCAACCTGCCTGCACCTGAAAATGGCGTGCTTGCCGCCATGAGTCTCGGCACAAGCCGCTCTCTTTCTAAAGAAGTACAGCAGCAGTTCAGAAGCGCAGGGGTTTCGCATCTCTTGGTCGTTTCGGGCTTGCATCTGTCCATTTACAGCGGTATTTTAGTGCTCTGCCTAGAAAAACTGCGTCTCCACCGCAAGAAAAGGGCACTTATCGGCTTGGCACTGACGGCTTGCATCACGGTGCTCACCGGCGGTGCACCGTCTGTTTTGCGTGCAGCGTGTATGCTTTCGGTACTGCTTTTAGCCGATTTGTTCTCCCGTGAGGCGGATGCCTTAAACTCTCTGGGCATAGCCCTCTTTCTCATGCTCCTTATAAATCCCTTTGCGGCAAAATCCCTCTCCCTACTTCTTTCCTCGCTTGCAACGCTCGGTATTTTGCTCTTTGCCAAACCTATAGAACGTGCCTTGCTCTCGAAAATTAAACGCTGTAAACCCCATAAGGTGCTGCATGGCTTTTTAAGCTTTTGCATTTCGACCTTTGCCGTTACTACAGCGGTTACTATTTGTACCTTACCCGTGCAAATGCTGGCGTTCGGCACCTTTACGCTCTTTGCACTGCTTGCGAATTTCCTGCTTGTGCCGCTGGCAGGCATGGTTTTGCTTTTTACTGTTTTAGGGGCATTTTTCTCCCTCTTTTCCTTGCACGCCCTGTCTACAGCGTGCTTTTTCCCTGCCTTTTATCTCGCAAAATATATGATTTTTATAACGGCGCAGATTGCGAAATTACCCTTTGCAGTTGTGCCGGTTTCCGATACGCTTCCCAAAATTCTGCTCGGCGTTTCGTTCCTTATTCTCGCGATTTTGTGCCTTTTGCCTTTCTCAAAAGAACGCTTTTTAAAGCCTGTGGCAGGGGTGCTTGCCGTTCTGTTTCTCCTCGGGAATCTGCTCTCGTTCGGCTGGAACAGGGCACAGCTTCAGATTTTCCCCATCGAAACTAAAAACGGCACGTGCGTTTTACTGCATACCGGAAGCGAAAATATTTTACTTTCGAGTGCGGTGGATAACTATGCAGATTATGAAATTTGTGCTATACTATATACCTATGGCGCGAAAGAACTCGATGCCGTTTTCGTGCCGACTGAGAAGCCAGAGGCAATGTCCCTGCTTCATAAAGTGTCGGCACAGTATCCGATAAAAACACTGTATGTGCCACAAGAAACGAAACCAACGGCTCTCCCAAAGGCCGAGACGGTAAAGCCCTTGGAAAAGGAAGTTTTACATTCTGCAAACGGCAAACTTACCTTGCTTTTTTATCGGCAAAACGGGGCGAATTATGCCGAAATAAACTTCGGTCAGTTCAGAACGCTTCTTTCCTTTTCGAAAGAAAACAATTTTAAAGGCGACGGCGCAACGCTTTTTATGACGGCAGAGCCCATCCCGAAACAGGGTTTCGAGCCGAAAGCCTTTTCCCATGTCCTTTTGTGCGGCCAAGAGAACGAAGCCGACTTTTTAAGCCTTTATACAGAAAATCTATATACGCTGTCCCAAAATCCCATGCTCGTTTTGACCGCACAGGAAGACGGGACGCTCCAATTCAAAAACAGGAGGTAACCCATGCCACAGCTCACAGAACAGGATTTAAAACAGCAAATTAAATCGGGTGACCTTGCCAATCTTTATGTCTTATACGGTGCGGAGGGCTATTTAAAGCAGTTCTATGCCAATGCACTGATAAAAGCCGCCGTGCAGGAAGAAATGGCGGTATTCAACCTCAAAAAATTCGACAGCGATGACGGCGTAGATTTGCCTGCTGTGCTTGAAGCCGCAGAAACGCTCCCCGCATTTGGCGGCTATATGGGCGTTTTGGTGCACGATTATCCCTTAGATGCGCTGAATGCCGCAGATAAAAAGCTCTTTGAGGAATTCTTAAAGGATATTCCCGACAGCACCGTGCTCGTTTTTTGGCAGGACAGCGCCGAGATTATCCCCAAAAAGAATGCCAAATGGCGCGCCGTGCTCGATAAGGTATCGAAAGCAGGCGGTGCCGTGGTGCCGCTCGAAGCACGCTCACAAAGCGATGTTTTAAAGCTTTTGCAGTCAGGCGCAAAAAAGCGCGGCTGTGTTTTGCAACGGCCCGAGGCACAATATCTTTTGGAAACCGTCGGCAATGATTTGAGCACGCTTTTAAACGAAATCGAAAAGCTTTGCAATTTTAAAGAAGGCGGCGAAATCACAAGAGCCGATATTGACATCTTAGTCACCAAATCCTTAGAGGCGAATATCTTCGACCTCTCGAAAATGCTGACCCTCGGCAACTGCACCAAGGCTTTGCAAATCCTTGAAAAGCTCCTTGCCGACAAAGAAAAGCCCGAGATGATTCTCGGCACACTCATTTCCACCTATGTCGATATGTACCGCGTGAAGCTCTCTCTCGAGGCAGGACAAACGGCGACCTATCCGGCGGAGCATTTCAACTACCGCGGCAAGGAATTTCGTCTGCGTAATGCGGCAAGAGATGTACGCAATATGAGCGTCTTGGCACTCAGAAGCTGTCTCGATGATTTGAATGCGGCGGATATGGCACTCAAATCCGGCATAGATGACCCGAAAATTGTACTCGAAAAACTCATTGTCCGTCTTTCGGCGGCGAAAGGAATGCACTAAACGATGCTGAAAATTAACGAAGCCATCATCGTCGAGGGAAAATATGATAAAATCAAACTGCAAAATGTTGTGGATGCTTTAATCATTGAAACCGACGGCTTCGGCATTTTTAAAGATAAAGAAAAACAAAAACTCATTAGAAAGCTTGCGAGGGAAAAGGGGATTTTAATCTTGACCGACAGCGACTCTGCCGGGTTTGTGATTCGCTCCTTTTTAAGCGGTATTGTGCCGCCCGAGCAAATTAAAAATGTGTATATTCCCGATGTGTTCGGCAAAGAAAAACGCAAAGCAACCGCCTCGAAAGAGGGTAAGCTCGGTGTTGAGGGCATGAAAAAAGAAGTTCTGCTCGAAGCCTTCGAGAAAGCGGGCATTGTCTGCACCCCTAGCGAAGAACCGAGAGAACCGCGCCGCGAGGTGACCCATACTGATTTGTTTGAGGACGGGCTTTCCGGCGGGGCGAACAGCGCCGATAAGCGCAAAAAACTTTTAAAAATTTTAGATTTACCCGAGCGCATGAGCACCAATGCCATGCTGAAAATGATCAATACCTTTTTAGATTATGAGGACTACAAAGCGGCAGTCCGAAAAACGGAGGAACGCTCATGAATATTCTTGTAGTGGCAACCGGCGGCACGATCGGCAGTGCGGCTTCGGATGCCGTAATCGCACCGGATGGCGCGCAAACGCTTCATCTTTTAGAGCTTTATAAGGCACGCTTTCCCGAAGATCAAAATGCTTTTCAGGTGCACAGCCTTTGTGCCGTGCTTTCCGAAAATGCGAACGATGCCTTTTACGAAACGATACTTACCTATTTCAAAACCGCCGACCTTTCTGCCTTTGACGGTGTAATTTTGCTTCACGGCACGGATACGCTTTCTTTTACCGCGCCGCTTTTGGCTATGGCGCTTCGCGAAATCGAAAAGCCGTTTTGTCTCGTTTCTTCCAACCATATTTTAGAGGAAGCAAACGCAAACGGTGTGGATAATTTTCGCGCCGCAGTGGCTTATATCGAAGGCGGCTTTGCCGGCTTCGTCGTACCCTATAAAAATTCCGACGGCAGAACCTATTATCATTTGGCAACACGTCTTTTAGAAGCCGATCCGTTCTTAGACGATTTTCATTCTGCCTATGATTTGCCGCTCGGCGAATATAAAAACGGACAGGTGCTCTTGACCGAGGACAGCCGTTTGCCCTCGCAGGCGGCACTTTCCAAAGCGAAGGAACCGCTTATGGAAGCGGCACCGAAATTCGAGAAAAACATCCTGTTTTTAAGAAGTACACCGAATTTAGATTTCTTTGCCGTGGAACTGGATAAAAAGCAAACAACCGCAGTGCTTCTTACGGCTTATCACTCCGGCACGGCGGCAGAAGAGCCCTTAAAGGCGTTTGCACTGCGTGCCAAGGGTGCGGGGATAGAGGTGTACCTTGCACCTGTAAAGCGCACTGCAATGCAGTATGCTTCGACCGATGCTCTTATAAAAAACGATGTGCATCCGCTTTACGGGCTGACCCCCGAGGCGGCTCTGGCGAAAGTCAAGCTTGCTTATCATCACCCCACAGCATCTCCCGAAGAAATTTTAAATCAAAACCTTTATTTTGAAGAAATCGAATGATTTTGCAAAGGCGGTTGTTTATATGAAACGTACTTTCAAAAAATACTGGGGCCTTTTTGTGCCGCTCTTTTGCGGCGTTTTAACCCTGCTCCTTTGGGGCGGCGGTAAGCTGTTTTCTCTCACCTTGCAAATGAACCCGTTTACGGATTTAATGCTTCTCGACCTTGCTTCGGTCGTGGTTTTTCTGTTTTGGCTTATGCTGCGGCTTTGCGCGCATGCCAAACGTAAAGCGCGAAAATACAGTGGATTGCTGATCGTTGTTTATGCTGTTCTTACGCTTGCGGCATCTGCCGCGCTCTGTTACGGCGGTGTTGTGGCGTTAGCACTTTATTCCGAACCCGAGCACGTTGTTGAGCGAAACGGCGAAAAAATGGTCGCACACGTGCATAATTTCTTAGATGTGCAGGTGCACTACTACACCTATGAAAATGTCCTGTATTACGGGAAAGAGTTGGGCAAAGAGGACTACAGCCTCGGCCTTTATGACCCGATTGAAGAAGAAAATCACGAGCTACTTCGTTGGGAATTTCATGACCGTGAGGGCAAGCCTTTACACAGCGGCGAAACACTCACAAAGAATGCAGAGCCGTTTGAGGGCTATAGAATGACGCGCGACGTGGATACTGCCGGTCATGTCTATCGGTTCATCTATTCCGCCCCGTATTATTGGAGTGGACAGCCGGATATATACAGCCCCACGCGCATCGGCATTACCGCATTTGATAAAAACATGGAAGCCGAAACGGGCAGAGTGTATCTGCAAAATTATCTTCAAAACGATAAAAACGAGCCTATAGAGCAAGCAGATGACGCCGTTATCTCGGCACTTTTAAAGGAGCTTTGTCCCGACACGGCGCAGGCCTATATTGAACTGCTTCGCCGCGGATTTTCTCAGCAGACAGAGGAAAACGACTGGGGCGAAACTGAAATTGAATCACCTGTTTTCAGTGTGGTGCAGGGCGAACAGGAAAAAATGCTTTGTGTGCGGTTCGATTTGATTCAAAACGGCGAAAAGCAAGCGGTATTGCAATATATTCGGCAGAATGAGCCGTATATGCTGACCGCCTTCTTCTGTGATGCAGAAGCTTTAGAGGCGCAGGAAAATGCCTGCCTTTGGACACTGGACAGCTTAAAGGCAACCAAACGAAACGTATAAACATAAAAGAAATACAATAAAAAAAACGCCGAAGGTTTTGGTAGAGGCTCTAAAGGATGTTTTTTGAAAAAATGGGTGCAGCCCCTTTTGGGGCTGCGCTCTTTCTTTTTTATGCGGGCTTTAAGCTATTCTGTTCTGCTTTTGCTTCTGCCAGCAACTTAGCAACTTCTTCCGCCGTCGGCAGATTGAAAAGACCTACAGCTGTAAAATAAATATCCACCTGTGTTTTCTGAAGCTCTGCCAGCTTTTTCTCATTTTCAGCAAGCAAATCTGTGAGTTCAGATTGCTGCTTTTCATAAGAGGCAAACATTTTCTGAAAGCGGTCACTTGGCAGATTTCCAAGAGTTGCATCCTCATAGATTTTTCAATCAGCCTGTCAATTTCTGTAATTTGTTTGTGATTTCATTTTACAGGAAGATCTAAGTATATACGAATGTGCAAATTTAAAAGCTGCAATAAAATAAAAATACCGAAGACAGCGTTTGTTCGCTATCTTCGGTATTTTCTTTCGCCTTACAATCCCCAATTTGAGGTTGGTCTAAATTACTTCCTTATCTGGCACATCCGAACGGTGAAGTGCTTTTTGTTATGTAGAGAGATTAGTCTTTTGTCATGCGACGAATATAACGCTTAAAGAACTTTAAAGCTTCTTCGACACTTGCAAGCGGTAAACGCTCATTGGTGGCGTGTGTGCAAAGCAAGAGCTTTGTATCGACAACAAACGGTGCGAAGCGGTAAATGTTTTCACAAACATTTTCGTAGTTGCAAGCGTCTGTACCACCCATAACGAGGAAGGGGACAACCAAATTCTTTTCGTCGGTTCTCTCACACAATTCCTTAATGGTCTGAAAGGCTTTGGTGTCCGTCGGGGAAACCTTAGAAGCCTCTTTGCCGACGAGGTATTTCACATCAATATCTTTATTTCTACAGCTTTTGCGGATGTGGTCTTCGACATCCTGCGTGGTTACGCCCGGCATGGTGCGGAAATTGACGGTGATGGAAGCTTTTTCCGGCAAGACATTGAACTGCGGACTGCCCTCTGCCATAGTGACAGCGGTACAAGTACGAATGAGCGATGCCGCCGGCGGGATTTTCGTCATGATTTTTAAAACAATCGGTTTTAAAATGCGTAAGTTGCAGAAGAGCAGGCGAGCGCCGTAAGTGCTTCTTTTACCGATAGAACGGAAAAGCTCATAAACATAATCGGGCATTTGCGCCTTGAATTGATGATTTTCAATATCCTTGATGACATCGGCAAGTGTGCCCAAAGCAGTATGCTCAGGCGGCTGTGAGGAGTGTCCGCCTTTGGCGTGTACGCTGATTTCGTAGTTGATACTGCCCTTTTCTGCGATGCCGACACCGGCAAGCTGGCAGTCTACAATGCCTTTGGCTTTCGCGGGTAAAATGGCGCCGCCTTCATCCAAAACAGCCTCTAAGTGTACACCCTGTTTTTCTAAATAGGCAGCCATTTGCTTTGCACCGTTGTCCGGTGCAGCAACGACTTCTTCATTGTGACCAAGGCAGATGTAAATGCCGCGTTCAGGCTTAAAGCCTTCCGCAAGTAAACTTTCCACACTTTCCAAGACGGCGATTAAGTGGTTTTTCATATCCATCGCGCCTCTGCCCCAAATGAATTCACCGTCGTTGAAGCCCTCAAAGGGTTCGTGCGTCCAGTCTTTCTCCGTACCCTCTGCAATCGGCACGACATCTTGATGTCCGAGTAGGGCAATGGGGTCTAAATCGGGATTGCTGCCTTCCAATTTAAAAATCAGGCTGGCATCACCAATCTTTGTTTTCGTCATATTTTTATGAATGAGGGGATAGCGCTCTTCTAAGAAATCGTGGAATTTTTGAAATTCTCCGAAGTCCACTTCATCACGGTTATAGCTTGAAATAGTTTTGATTTGTATCGCCTGAGAAAGGCTTTCACAGTAGCGGTCCACATCCACGGTTTCTTCTTCCAAAGGTTCCCCTTTTTGAACATCGTCTTTAAAAAATGCGGCTCGAATGAGCGTTAAGACGATGAAGAAGCCCAGAAGCGCCAAAATAATCCATAATACGATCATAGAAATTTCTCCTTTTTTAATTTAACGAAGTAAAGTGCTACACCCATTAAAACATATTTTGGGCGGATTGTCAATCTAAGACAAAATATCATTTTAAAAAAACTACATTGCAAAAAATTCGAAAACATGGTTTAATGTAGATAAGAATCTATAAGGGAGAGATTTAAATGGACTTTAAAAACAGCGGCGTATTATATGCGCTAGCGGTGATGGTGGTGCTTTTCGTCATCGTGCAATCACTCTTTTTTATGTACAAGGCGTGGAAACGCGGTAAAGAAATCGGCATTCCGTCAGCCACAATGAAGCAGACGGTTCTTTCCAGCGCACTATTTTCCATCGCGCCCGCGATTTCTATTCTAGCAACGGTTTTGGCATTGGCTTCGGCTCTTGGCTATGTGCTGCCGTGGATTCGTCTTTCGGTTATCGGCAATTTGGCTTATGAAACTGTTGCAGCAGAGGCGGCGCTCGAAGCACTCGGCACCTCAATGGCGAATACCAACCTTTCTACCATGGAATTTTCCACCGTTGCGTGGGCAATGACGGTGGGCTCTTGCTTCCCCTTAATCCTTTTACCTTTTCTTTGCAAACGCGTGCACAAAATGATGAATAAAGTGCTTGGCGGTGGAGAATCTACGGACGAAAAAGCAGGGGAGAAGGCAAATTCTAAACAAAAACTCGGCGATATTTTAGGTGCAGCGGCGTTCATCGGCATTATGGCGGCATTTATTGCAAGAAGCGTGATGGGCGTGCAAAAAGACGGCCCGTCCGCAGGCTTTATGACGCTTGCAGTCCTTTTGTCAGCGATGATTTTCACCGTTTCTCTCGACTTGCTTTGCAAAAAGAAGCATTTAACCAAGTTAGAGCCGTTCGTTTTACCGATTGCCATGTTCGGCGCAATGGGTATTGCTGTTCTTTTGACACAGGTTTTGTCGCCGGAAGTCAGCCAGTTCGTTTGGCGCAGTATTACTGAAAACGGTCAGATCGTTTGGAGCAGATAAGGAGGGGAAACAGAATGAAAAGAAAACAAAACGATGCAATGCAGCATCCAAGAACTTATATCGACACCATGCATTTTTGGGGAAAAGTTTGGTCTGTGACGGCACTTTGCGTACTGTTTGCCGTGCCTCTCGTCTTTTCTCTTTATTATCATGTGTTCCCGAAATGGGACATCTTTTTAAAAGCCGTACTCAAAATTATCCCCATTTACTGGGGTACGGCGATTGTCGAAGTGCTGACCTACACCCCTATGCTTGGCGCAGGCGGTACCTATCTTTCCTTTGTGACAGGTAACATTACAAATTTAAAATTGCCCTGTGCACTGAATGCCCTTGACCGTTCCGGTTACAGAGCATCTGCAGAGGAGGGCGAGGTCATTTCCACGATTGCCATCGCTTCCTCTTCCATTACAACAACCTTGGTTATTGCTGTTGGCGTGCTGGCATTCGGGCCCTCGATTGCCAAAATTACGGCACCCGATTCTGTTTTAGCACCGGCATTTACCTATGTGATTCCGGCACTGTTCGGTGCACTCGGCGCATCTTATTTCCTCAAGCACTGGCGTATCTCCATTTTCCCGATTGCTGTGGGCATTTTGGTCTATGTTTTTTCTCCGACAATGCCTGTCGGCACGATGATTTTTGTAACCATTGTTGCTGCAGTGCTTGGCGCACTTGCCCTCTATAAGATGAACCTTTTAAAGGATTAACCCGTCTGTAAGGCGGACGAAAAGCACTTAACAAATGCTCAGGGTTACAGAGGACAGTTTACTGAAATTAGGACAACGAGCATTGCAACGGAACAAGAAAATTGCCGAGAAGGACTGTAAAAGGTTCTTCTCGGCTTTTCTTTTTGTCCACACATTCGTATTTACCGAAAGGCTTCTGTAAAATGAAGGCACTTCTCAATCATGTCAGAACATCTTTAGCCTGATTTATCATCACCTGAATTTGTTTATTGCCAAATGGGATCGCCCAGGGCACAGAGGAAAGTGTATTGCTT